>Ga0208863_1000441_pt1 | contig 41847 bp, 46 predicted proteins | sample RifOxyD3_FD_184040 | JGI IMG/M metagenome (GOLD analysis project Ga0208863, IMG submission 184040) | Soil microbial communities from Rifle, Colorado - Rifle Oxygen_injection D3 (SPAdes) | ecosystem: Environmental > Terrestrial > Deep subsurface > Rock core/Sediment | place: Rifle, Colorado...
CAAGGTGGTTGAATCAGATAGCCAGCGCATGCTTTTTGCCGAGATTTACGATAGCCTGCCGGAGCGGTTTCAGGCAATTCTTACCCGCTTTCATAAGGAGAATCCTATAAAGCCAGGACTGGCCCGCGAGGAGATTCGCGCCATGTTGCCCCACGGTATTGATCCCCGGCTTTTTCAGTATCTGATGAACGACCTGCTGCGCAAGGGGGTTATTGTGCAGGAAGAGGCTGTCATCCGGCTGGCCTCCCATCAACTGGCGCTCAAGACCGACACTCAGGAACTTAAGAATGAGATGCTGGCGATTTTTGGCAATGCCGGCCTGACCCCACCCCTGATCAAGGATGTGCTGGCCGGTTTTGCGGCGCACCAGCCGCAGGTGGTCCGCCAGATCCTCGACCTGCTGTTGCGTGAAAAGACGGTCATGAAGATAAGCGAGGAGCTCTATTTTCATGCCGAGGCGTTAGCCGCGCTCCAGGAAAAACTGGTGAGCCGGATCAACAGGGACGGTGGGATCGATGCCCAAGGCTTCAAGGAGCTGACCGGCCTTACTCGTAAATTCACTATCCCGCTCATGGAATACTTCGACCGGATCAAGCTCACCATCCGGGTGGGCGACAAGCGGCTGCTCCGCTAGCAGATTAGTGACGGGTAGCCGCAAATAGAAAAGGCAGAGCCATTGCTGACCCTGCCTTTCTTTAGCCCCTGAAGCGCGGAGAAAAGTATTATTTCTTTCTCCTGAGTCGCGAGCAGCCTGCCAGCCCTGCTATGCCCGTGCCCAGCAGAAGCATGGTGGCCGGCTCAGGGACCGGGTTGGGATTGGGGGTTTCAGAAATGAAATCGACCATCAAGAATGGCAAGTCGGTTAATCCTGTTTGGCCATCTTGTAGTAGTGTCGGCAGCATAGAAATATTAGGGTAAGATGCGGGAGGGCCGAAACCGCCAAAGTAACCATTCAGGGAGGCAAAACCCTGTCCCAGCCCGTTGATGTTGCTGAAGAAAGCGGCGAGATCAGGGGGGGCGCCCCCAAACCATTCGAACCCGATTCCACTAGTGATATTCATCGGGTCGCCCGGTAGCGCAAACAGAAGGCCACTATAACCGCCTCCCGGAAAGCCCATGGCATCCCATGATCCATTGATCGTGTATAATGCGCCGTCGGCAAGTGTTATCGATCCGCCGTCGGCGAGCTGGGCGTCGTTGACGAAAAAACCACCTGCGAAACCAGAGGCGCTGATGGTAATCGTCGACGCGTTGCTGTCGTCAATGCCGATGTGTGCTTGGAATAGGGGGCCGTCTATATTTGTGGCCGACGCGGGGGCTGAAAAGGCCAAAGTAACAGCAAGTGCAGCAGCTGCACCGATGAATCCGTATTTCTTTTTCATCTCTTTCTCCTTGTAAAGATTATGTCTCGTTAATTGCCGTCATTTAAAGTAGTTTAATATCATATTTATTATGCAATATTTGTACCGTTATTTCAGTGTCGTATGAATTCCAATAAAAACAATCTGTTGCTAATAATTATGTGGATTTATCCGCTTGCCAAGTTGTACGCTTTCCGGGAAAACCGTTCGCAACTGCGGAATAAGCTGTTCTCTTCCCGAGGAATAGTCTTGACCTTTTCGGCATGCCTTCCATAATAGCCGTTATGGTTTAGACGCCGAAATTTTCAATCAGCGTATTTGTCGGATAGATTGGTTTTTTGTTTGAAAAATCGCACACTGGAAAGGTAACTTTGGTATATTTCGTCTTTCAGCCTATTGAACAGGTGGTCGTATCTCAAAAATAACCGGTAACATTGCCGGGCTTAAGCCCAGCCAGGTCAAAGAGCTTGAACGCATCTCCCGCCGAAGGGTGCACCAGAACCTGATCATCAGTCCGGAACTGGCTCGGGAGCTCTGCGCCTTTTCGTATGAGACGGGGCGGCAGATCGGGGTGCTGGTGGCGCGTAGCGGTCAGGTGGAAGACGTTATCGTCGGCGACCATCGCGGCCTGGTCATTCCCGACCTTAGCGATTTTCGTTCGGCCGGCGGCCGGCTCAAGGGGTTGCGTCTCATCCATACCCACCTTGCCGGGGAGGGTTTGAGCGAGGATGATTTTATGGACCTCCTCTTCCTGCGGCTTGATCTGATGGCGATGCTCAAGGTGCAGGCGGACGGGTTTCCGGAGCGGCTCTATGCCGCTCATCTGCTGCCGGTACCGGTCGAGGGTAAAAACTGGACGCTATTGCCGCCCGTCCCTCCGACCCAACAGCCCGAGACCTGCCGGGCGTTGATTGCGGCGATTGAGGAGGAGTTCTCGCGCTTGCGAGTTCTCAAGGATGTGGAAGCTGCCGTTGACCGTGCTATTCTGGTGAGTGTCACCACTGCCGCCAAGACCCAGGCGCAGGAGTCAATGGATGAGTTGATCGAACTGGTGCGCTCCGATAATGTGGAGATTCAGGATGTCGTGATCCAGCGTCGGGAAAAACTCAATCCCAAATGGATACTCGGCAAGGGCAAACTTGCCGAAATCATGCTGTCGGCCCTGCGGCAAAACGCCAATCTTCTGATTTTTGATCAGGAGTTGAACCCCTCCCAGATCCGCTCGATCACCGATCATACCGAACTTCGGGTAATTGACCGCACCCAGTTGATTCTGGATATCTTTGCGCGTCGCGCCCGCAGTCGCGAGGGGAAGCTGCAGATCGAGATGGCCCAGCTCAAATACATGTTGCCCAGACTCACCCTGCGGGACGATGCGCTCTCTCGTTTGACCGGTGGGATCGGTGGGGTGGGACCGGGTGAAACCAAGCTTGAGGTCGACCGCCGGCGTATCAAAGACCGTCTGACCAAACTTGCCGACAAACTTAAAGAGGTGAGTAAGGAGCGCCATAACCGGCGCGGCCTGCGCCGTAAGAAGGAGTTGCCGGTTCTATCTCTGGTCGGGTATACCAATGCCGGGAAATCGACACTGTTAAACACCTTGACTAACAGTGATATCCTGGCCGAGGACCGGCTGTTTGCCACTCTGGATCCCACGAGCCGACGACTGAAGTTTCCGAGGGATATCGAGGTGATCGTCACCGATACGGTTGGTTTTATCCGCAACCTGCCGGCCGAGTTGCTCAAGGCCTTTAAGTCCACCCTTGAGGAGTTGCATGAGGCCGATGTTCTGGTGCATGTTATTGATCTTAGTAATCCGCGCTTTGTTGAACAGATAGCGGTCGTTGAAACTATTTTGCATGATTTAGAGCTTGACACCATCCCTTGTTTGCGTGTTTTTAACAAGATCGATCGGGTTGCCGTCGAACTGATTGAACAACAACTTAAAGAGTATGGCGGAGTCGCAGTCTCGGCCAATAATGCTCAGACTTTGGGCCCGTTTCTCGAACGGGTTCAGGATTTGGTCCTGAAAAGATGGGAGTGATGGCTTCAGTGTTAATGACGAAACGTCTTTCTCTGTACTTGCCGAAGGCTGTACTTTTTTTTGCCATTGCCTGTGTTGTTTTGCCGGTCGGCATGGCTGTGCTGCCGAATTCCGCCAACGCCCAGGAAGCAGTCGTCAAGGATATGGTCGTCGCCAATTCAGATACTAAAATGCTGCTGTATTTAATGGTGGATAACGCCTTTACTCCTCAGATGGAAGAGGGGATCAAAAACGGTATTCCGGTCACTTTCACTTTTTATGTCGAGCTCCTGCAAAAGCGTCAGGATTGGCCGGATAAGCAACTGGCCGCTTTTAACTTCAATCACACCTTGTCATATGACAACTTGAAGGATGAATATCAGGTTAAAATGATGGAGAAGTCCGGTCGAATCATGGCAAGTAAGACCTTGGTCGAGGCCAGAAAAATAATGATTGAAATCAATGGACTTGAGCTTGCTGCCTTGAGCAGTATGCCCCATGGAATGACCTATCTCGTGCGGGTCAAAGTGACTCTGGTCAAACGCTCCCTGCCGCTTAATTTCCATTATCTAGTGCCATTCTGGGGCATGGGCGATTTTGAAACGGAGTATCAGCAGATTGAGTTTAAATATTGACTGGAAAGTAGCCAGGGAGATGCAGGCGGTGGAGAAAAACGAAGTTGATGAACCAATAAGCCAGGTGTATTTGGAGCGTCGCGATCAGAATAGACGCCGGCGGATCTGGCTGGTTATTTTCGCCTGTCTCGGTCTCCTGCCGTTGCTTACCTATTTTGAGACGCAGGTGTTCAAGCTCGGGGAGATCCCTTTCCCGGTCAGCGGCAATGTTCTGGTTTTTGCCTTGATCAACATCAATATCCTGCTGCTCCTGCTCATGATTTTTTTAGTGCTGCGCAATCTTGTGCAGTTGGTGTTTGAACGCCGCCGGCGGTTTCTGGGCGCCAAGCTCCGCACTAAGCTGGTTATCGCCTTTGTATCGCTCTCGCTTATTCCCACCGGGTTGCTTTTTTTTATCGCCCTGCAGTTTGTCTCGAGCAGTATGGACTACTGGTTCAACACCAATGTCGAACAGTCGCTCATGGAGTCGCTCGAGGTCGCTAAGACCGTATATCAGGATTATCGCGAGCAGGCGGCCCGGCAGGCGGAAACCATTGCCGGCCGGATCGAGACCCGCAGCGTTCGGGATCCTGATGCCGCCATGCTCGCTCCGTTACTAACGGAGATTGTTAACAGCGGGGTAGTGAATGGCCTTGAGGTGGTTACTAATCAGAAGACCATGGAGATCACGTTTTTTGATCGCCAGCTGCAGGCCAAGCCCATTCCGGATATACCTGTTGATCTCCTTAACGAGGTGCTGGCCGGAGCCAGGCATCAGGTTGTCGTGCAGCCGGTTGCGCAGGGTGAGTTGATTCGGGGACTGGCTCTATTTCGTATGCCCGGAGCAGCAGCAGAGGATTGTAACCATGTTCTGATCGCCTCGATTTTGATTCCATCCAGTCGTCTTGATCGGCTCTCTTTAATTTCCAAAGGGCTGGAAGGCTATCGCCAGCTCATGCTGCTGAAAGCGCCGATCAAGACAAGCCTTTTGGTGATGCTGCTTATCGTCACTCTGCTCATTGTTTTTTGTGCGATCTGGTTTGGCTTTTATATGGCCCGTGGCCTGACCGTGCCGATTGGTAAGCTGGCCGAGGCTACCCGGCGGGTTGCTGATGGTGAGCTCGATTTCGTGATCGAGAAAACCTCAGCTGACGAGATGGGCACCCTGGTTGATTCCTTTAACAGCATGACCAGGGACATCCTGGTCAGTAAGCAGCAACTGGAAGAGGCAAACCTTGCGTTACGGCAGAGTTATCAGGAGCTCGATACCCGGCGGCGCTACACTGAGACGATTCTGCAGAATGTGGCGGCCGGCGTTATCTCCATTGATGAACAGGGCCGGATCACTACCTTGAACAAGTTTGCTGCCGAATTGCTCCACCTCGACAAACGTGAGATCCTGGGTCGCGATTACCGGGAGGTGCTGCAACCCTCTCATCTGCAGATCCTTGAAAATTTTCTGGCCGAGCTTAAAGGGGCTGACAAATCATTTATCCAGCGGCCTATCCGGTTGAGCATCCACAACGAAACCTTTCTGCTGCGGATCAATTTTACCCGGTTGACCGATGAGGAGGGCACCCCGCTGGGGGCGGTGCTGGTCTTCGACAACCTGACCGAACTGGAAAAGGCCCAACGCATGGCGGCCTGGCGGGAGGTGGCGCGGCGGATCGCCCATGAGGTCAAAAATCCGTTGACGCCGATCCAGCTCTCGGCCCAGCGCCTGCGCAAGAAATATCTGGAACGGCTATCAGGCGATACCGAGGTCTTTGACCTCTGCACTAAAACCATTATTAATCAGGTTGAGGAGTTGAAAAGGCTGGTTGGCGAATTCTCCAATTTCGCCAGGATGCCGGCAGTGGAAAAATCCATGAACAGTCTGCTGGACATGGCTCGCGAGGCCCTGGTTCTCTATCAGGGTTCGCATAAGAATATCCGGTTTACGCTGGCAGGGGGAGAAGATATACCCAGGTTTCTGTTTGATTTGAAACAGCTGAAGCGCGTCCTTATTAATCTGCTCGATAATGCGGTGGCGGCCCTGCCACCTGAGGGCGGGGTTATTGAGATTGAGTTGAGCAACGATAGTGCCAATCGTCGAGCCCTGCTTGAGGTCCGCGATAATGGCCACGGCGTCAAGGATGAGGATAAACCCCGACTTTTCGAACCCTATTTTTCGACCAAGAAGACCGGCACCGGCCTTGGACTTGCCATCGCCAGCACCGTGGTGGCTGATCACGGCGGCTATATCAGCGTTAAGGATAACCAGCCGAAAGGGGCGCGCTTTGTTGTCGAGTTGCCTCTGACCAGCGGGGCGTAAGTAAGGGGTAGTTTCAGCAAGCCTTTCGGCATCTCCAGCGCCTTCTTCATGGCATAGGTCGCGGCGCCGCTGTTGGTTTGATTAATTTCCATAGGTGGCCTCAATGCGATATTTGTTTCTTCGCCCTTGCCTCAAGTAGCCGGCGCAGCGTCCCGAGGCTGGTCTCGACCTGTTTTTTAAAAAGATGGGAGATCAGCATCTTCGTAGTCTTAAAAAAACCGGAGGGTTCCACCTCCCCCATAACCGTGAGCAGGGTGTACTGGTCTATGGGCTCAAAGAGATAGCCGCCCCTGATTGGAAATGGTCCTGAATCAGACGCAAAGGAGTACTTGCGATTCGGTTCAAGTTCCGTAATCCTGCCGGTGGTCTCAATCCGCCGGCCCATGGATTCGAAAATATAACGATAGCTCGACCCCACCCGCATCGGTCTGGCTGAGGTTAGGTCCGCCTCGACGACGAACGGCTGCCATTGCCGGAAGTTTCCTGGTTCCGCCACAAAATTGTAGACCGTCTCGATCGGGCAATCTATGACGATGTGGGCCTGCTCTGTCTCCGCCATTTTGATCTCCTTGCAGGTTTTTCCATTATAGCACAGAAACATGAGTGTGCCAAACAGTGTGGTCAGTTTTATGGCACTTTCCTGCCCGGGCAGCGTGAGCAGCAAAATATCTTAGGGAATTGTGTTCAGGGCGGCAAACTGCGGTTCATGCAACGGCAGCAGGATATCCGCCATATTTTTGACCTTGAGTACGATGTCATAGGATTTATTGGCATTGATGTGGGTCCCGGGTGGAATGACCTCCATCTCCATGGCGGTTATCTTTTTAGGTGGGAAGAAGTTTTCCATGATCAGGCAGAAACCGGTTATGACTGCTGTGCCTTTGGCGGTATCTATCAAAACCGTTAAACCTCCTTCAGTATGAACCGGCGTATGGATTACCCGGATGCCCGGCACAATCTCCTGATCTCCGACTACGGTCCGGATCTGGCCATTGGCTTCAATGTCCAGGATGTAGTCTTCCATATAGCGAAAATCAAGGGGGTGCGGGCTATGAACGTGCTCAAGTTCCTTCTCATGGATATAAAAGGTGGCGTTGGCGCACTTGTAGTCGTTTTCGCAGTGGTCGTTGTGCAGGTGGGTATGGATGACAATGTCGATATCCTCCGGTTTCAGGCCCCAGCGGCCCAGGCCCTCTTCAAAGGTATAGATGTTGCCGCCTATCCCTCTTTTGCGTTCCTCGGAGATGATCGGACTCATTTCGCCGGTATCGACAAGGATTTTCCGGTCGCCGCCCTCCAGGTACCAGCAATAGATGGGGATGGTGTATGGTTCGCCGTATCCGTACTGATAGGTCATCATGCTCTTGTCAAAGACCTTTGTGCCCATAACGATCGGGTGTATTGTAAAGGTTGCCATGGAACTCCTCCATATCTTTACGGGATGATAGAAACTATGCAATTAGTCAGAAAACAGTATTCTGGATTCTGTCTCCTGAATTCCATATTCCTGAGTAGCTACAAACAAGCGACCGGGGGAACCGCAGTTCCCCCCAATGAGATTTCAGATCATGAACGAGCTGTCATTCTCGGCCAGAAGATCAATATACTCCGGCGCCGCCTTGAGCTCGCAACCGGTGATGAACTCTTCCGGGTCGAGCAGTCTTTTATCAACGCAGGCCTTGCAGACATAGATTTTAACCCCGTTTTTAGACAAGTAGTCAACCTGAGTCTTCATGCTCTCTCTGGTGGTTGTCGTGAAATCATCGGTCATCCCGAACTGGGCCCAGAATACTCCGTCTTCCAGAAGAAAGATAGTTACTTCATGCCCTTTTTCCTTGGCCACCTTGGCAAATTGAAAGGTCCTGGCAACCATGAGCGCATCCTGCATACCTTTGGAAATTGTAAACAACATCTTGGCCATAGCTTGTACTCCTTCTCTATCTGGTTTGAAAAAATCTGACCCGGACCGGCAACAAATATGAAAAAAACTTTGTCTGGTGTCTAAGTCGGTTCAATACAATGGGAAAGCAATATGGCAGATTGGAATCATCTTGACAATAGAAATATTCATAATATTACGAAATTGTAATTATGCATTTTGTGATCGGGCCGCAGCAGAACCATGCTTGCCATAGGAATTTCCGGATGTCGGGATTTTTTGTTTGACAGAGGTGCTGTTTGCCGATATAGCCATAAATGGGTTGGTTTGGGAGGAAAGGACGATTTTTCGGAGCCAGGTATGGCGCATCAATTCTCAGTAGAGATCCATAATTTTTTAACAGGTAACCTGGAAGAGGCGCGACAGATACTGGCCAGGGCAACCCAGGAACGCGATGAGGCTGCCGTGCGTTTCCAGGAGGGCAGGATTGCCGAGTTGCTTTTTTTCAGGCAGCAGCTTGTCGAGAAATATGATCTGAAGGATCAACGGTACTTTAAGGAATAGATGGCTTATACATACCTGCTGGAACTCCATGACCTGACTGGCGTCAAGATTTCTGAGGTCAAAAAGCAAAAAAAACGGGCCGAGGCGGAGAACCTCCCTCTTGAGGCGCAATTTCATGCCGGCCGGCTTGATGAGTTGATCAGGATAGATGCCTTTCTGGTCAAGAATTACCTGCATTTGCTGCCTCGTCGTATGCAACAGGCGGTATTGGCCAAACGCGCCGTCAATCCCATCTGAGTGCGCGGCATACATTGCTTTGTTATTTTCTGACAATGTCAGGAGAGGATAATTTCATTTTATTTTTTGAGTCGGAGGAGTTGTGATGGTTGTTAACTTGAGATGCAAGATCAAGATATTGACGTGGTTGGGTTTTCAGGTTCTGTTGGTCTGCTTTTTCTGTGATGTGGCACTGGCCGCCAGAACCGTTGAAACTGTTGTCGAAATCCAAAAGATCCTTACCGTTGCCGAGCGTCGGATGCCGGACCAACCGGAAGAGGCGGCCAAGGATATTGAGGCAGCCAACAGAATGATAGAGGAGCTCAGGGCCCTCGATTCAAACAATCCAAATATTCAGGCATTCCAGAAAAAAGTTGGTCAATTAACCGCTAATCTTAAGAGATGGCTACGGGCGGCGGCAAGAAAAGAGAGTAGAGCATATTAGTCTGGTTTGGCTAGCCGGTTGGTGTTTACCTTTTATACGGTAAGTAGCTGAATCGCCATACCGGCAAGCGTGCTTATCGTCACCAGCAAAAAAAGAATTCGTATCGTATCGACCCGGTCATGATTCTCCTTGAACAATACAAGGAGGCCAAGTCCGGCGCTGCAACTAAGGCCGGCGATCGTCGAGCCATAGCCCAGGCCACCCTTGAGAAAGGCCTCGGCAATGGCAACCGAGGCTGCGCAGTTAGGAATCAGGCCCACCAAGGCCGCCAGGAAGGGTTGGAATATCGATTGCCGGAGCAGGACGTTACCCAGGTTTGCTTCTCCGACCAGCGAAATCAGATAATTAAGCCCTAAGGTCGTCGCAAAGATAAAAACGAAGACCTTTAGGGTATGGATAAGCGGATGGGTGAGCAACTGCCACTTGCTGATCTTTCCGGACAGATGGTGTTGGCAGCAACCACGTTCGGCTGACTCAGCCATAGGAAGCGATATTATCTGTATGGGTGGTTTCCGTCTGCTTCCCGGTAGGAGATCGACGGCATAGCCGCCGATAATGCCGATAATCAGCTTGGTGATCAGGAGCATCATGACTAATCCGCCTTTGTCCGGCTGAGCCAGAAATACCGGAATCGCCTCATCCGATGTTGCCAGGAAGACCGCCAGTAAGGTGCCGGTGCTGATCAGGCGGCGGGTGTAAAGAGCACTTGCCACTACCGAGAATCCACACTGCGGAACACAACCGAAAACCGCCCCGATAACTACGCCGGCCTTCGGCGCTTTTTGTAACCTGCCTTCCAATGATTTGCCGAATCGGCGCTCGAAAAATTCAACCAGGCAGTAAATTGCCAGTAGAAAGGGGATCATCGCGGCGCTGTCGGCTAAAGCAACCCAAAAAAGATCATGCATCGTTTTTCACCGGACGACTCTAAGTTTAATATTTATTCTACGGCACGAAACTTATTGGCAAGGGAATGTCTGAGTATAGATCCTGACCGTTATTTATTGGAACAAAAAAAGACAAAGAAAAATACATCCCGGTAAGCTTAAATGCAAGCTTCACAGGTGCTGGACTAACTCTAATAATTATTTTTTCTCTCCCCATAATCGAGAAATTCGTTTTGATCTTACGTATTGCTTATGATAACACTTACGTAGAGGAGATCACCCCAATGCAGGCAAAATTGACTCTAAGTATAGACAGAGAACTCATTGAACAGGCAAAGGAATTTTCGCGACGGCAGCAAAAAAGCCTCTCGAAAATGGTGGAGAACTATCTGCGCCAGGCAACAACCACATTCTCCCGGGAGGAAAGCCTCACCCCTTTAGTGAAGGAACTCTCGGGCCTGATCAAACCTGACGAGGCAGACCGCCGCAAGAATGAATACGCTGAATATTTGGTGGAGAAATATCGTTGAAACAAACCGTGTTCGTTGACACCGATATCATTTTCGATCTGCTGGCGCGACGGGAACCTTTTTATCTGCCGGCGGCGCACTTTTTCGCCCGTGTGGAACGCGGTGAAATAACAGCCTGCGTCTCTCCCCTTTCCTGAAATTCCTCACATCTCCTTTCAAGGTCAGCTCCACCCATCCGGCCGGTGGCGGCAGTAGTAGTGGCTGCTCTTGTAGTGCTGGTAACTGCGGTTGAGAAGTTCAATCCTAAACTAGAGCTGCGACAATTTGCCACATTCCAATCACTCCTACATTGTAGTAGTTTGACCTTGACTTTATAAAGCGATGCAAGATATTTCTCCCCGTTTTATTTTGCATGCAATTTGTGAAGCCATGTTGTCCGATCTCTTCTACTCCCCGGTCAGATGATCAACGACTGGGGAGTGCGAGGGATTATACCGGATTTGAACCTGCCGGTTGTTGTGATCGAGGATGTGCAGGCGTAACTTAGCCAGATGTTTGTTTGGGTGAGTTACATTTTCGTTACTCTATATTGATAAGGAAGTATGAATATGAAACATGAATGTGAGTGTGACGTCGATAGGAGAAAACTTCTTATTGGAGCAAGCGCCGTGGCGGCTGGAGCATTGGTAATGTCAAACAGCATTGCCGGTTTTGTTTCCAATGCCCAGGCAAGTGGTGTGACCAAGTATCCTTATAAGAAACTTGATGAGCAGGAGGTTGGCAGGATCGCCTATGAGACCTATTTTACCAAGTTCTGTGCCGAGACGACAATTACCGGTCTGTTTCAACCGCTGGCAAAGAGTGTTGGTGAACCTTATGCGTCATTTCCATTGGGTTCGCTGTTCTGGGCTCACGGTGGTATGATGGGCTGGGGCACTGCCTGCGGTACCCTGATCGGCACCGGTATGGCTATCGGCCTGATAACTTCCGGTGACGCTACTAAGGTTACAACGCCTAAAGGACGGGCACCGGTTCCGGTTGGCGATGCAATCATCAACGATGTTATCGCATATTATGCCAATGAGAGTCTGCCCAAATACGTCCCGGCAGCGGGCAAGGAACAGTACAAGGTTAAGAATCAGAGCGTCAGCGACACACCATTGTGTCATGTTTCCGTCGGTAAATGGATGAAAAAAGAGGACGTTAAATTCTTCGGCATTGAGCGGAAGGAACGTTGCGCACGGATATCCGCCGATATTGCCATGTATACCGCGAAACTCCTTAACGAGTGGGCGGCCGGCACCTATAAACCCCGCAATGAGCCTTTGGCCAATGCGTTGAATAACGGGATTACATCGCAGACCAACTGCGGTGAATGTCACGGCGCTAATGTTCCGACAGCCAAGTCCTGAGAATTGAGGCGGTTTTTTCTCTCTCCATAGGACCATTTTTCAGGGATGATTTTTCAGGGCGACTGCATTTGCAGCCGCCTTTTTTTTGGGCCGGATCAAAGTAGGGGCCGGCCAGCCCGGTTCGGGCAGCCTAACGGAATGACTATTATTTTTCTTTTGCCAGCCAGTCGTGTAAAGAGTTTATATATCCTTGGGAATTTAAAAATTCGGCAATTTTGAAAAGGGACTTATTGCCGATCCTGTTGATCCTGGCGACGTTATCCGCACCGAGTTCGGCGATTATTTCTGGTTTGTTGATTATTTCCTCATTGCCCCAGAAGGACACCAAGGCTTTTCTCGCGGTTGGGGAAATCGCCGCTCTGAGGGAATTTGCCGGCGGCAGATTTGTTTTTGCAGAGGACATTGGGAGTGCCAAGGTTCCGAGGAAAATGATTAACGTAAACCGTTATTAAAACATGCCAGGCAATGCCAACGTTCAAATAGGGTCTCCCCCGCAATCCGGCGTATATCCGGAAGCAGGGGAGACCCGACAACTTGCATCGCAAAAATATAACCGGGGAGAAATATTAGTTGCTGATACCTACCTCCTTCAATAACACAATGAGGTAAGTTTGGAAATGCGGTGAATTGTCGCACCATCTGCTAAATTTATATTTCGAGGCCGCAAATGTTGATGTGCAGGATGAAGTTGAGTACAAGGAAGGTCATATCCCTTTGCTCTTCAGCGAATTCGACATGAGATTCGCGAAGGCCGCATCGGACTCTTCCCGTACCCTGGTTTGAATCCCCAGAAACGCCGTCATGAGTTCTCGTGCGAATGGAGTGAGCCGTGACCCCCTGCCCTCCCTGATGACAAGCGTTTTCCCCAGCCGTTCCTCCGAGGCCTTGATGCGGCACCAGACTGCCCGGTAGCTCATTTTGAGCTCTTTGGCCGCAGCCTGGAGCGACTGGAGCCGATCCACCGCTTCGAGAATCCGGTAACGTCCGGGCCCGAAGACTGCCATGCCCTGGCTATCATCAATCCAGATTTTAGACTGGATGACAAATCCGGAAGTTTCAATTGTCATGCACTGTTCCCCCTGCCGGCAGGAATATGGTGCCGGACCGTGATGAAAGCGATTCCAAAGCAGATTTCAGGCTGATATCCGACCACATTTCGCTCCTTTTGGCAAGTCTGATTCCATCCACTATCTATATCAATTACGACATATATCAATTACGACATATGTCAATATTGACATGTGTCGTAATTGATATTATTAAGGCACCCGTGCTGATGTAAAAGGTGACTGAGACCTGGCAGGGATATCCTTCCCATTGGTGTCACTTATTGGCTTCTGACGGAAGAAGGATGGATAAACTATCGGGAAGCCTCCTGGCGTAAAGCCGTCCGGCTGGGTTTTACAGGAACAACAAAAAGGAGAAAATTATGGCGAAAAGAATCATTTCTGCGTTGTCCTTATTTATGATGCTATGGGCCTTTGTCGGTCAGGTAAATGCTGCTGAATCGACAGAGATCACGGTTTCAGCCGCCATCAGTCTGAAGAACGCTTTTGAAGAGGTCGGCAAACTCTTTGAATCATCAAACTGGGGCATCAAAGTACTATTCAATTTTGGAGCATCCGGCGATCTCAAGACTCAAATCAAAGGCGGCGCACCCGTTGACGTTTTTGCTTCTGCGGCGCTTAAAGATATGGACGAACTTAGCAAGGAAGGGTTTGTGCTTCCGGATACAAAAGCAAATTTCGTCACCAATACCGTGGTGCTTATCGTCCCTGCTTCCTCAAAGATTTCCACGGCGTCATTCGAGGATCTCACGAGATCTGAGATAAGCAAGATTGCTGTCGGAAATCCGAAAACTGTACCTGCCGGCCGCTATACCGAGGAAACGTTTCAATATTATAAAATTTCCGAAAAGCTGAAAGATAAGTTGATTTTTGCGGAGAATGTGCGCCAGGTGCTTGATTACGTCGCTCGTGGTGAAGTCGATGCCGGGGTAGTTTACGAGACCGATGCAATCATCAGGCAACAGGAGGTGAAGGTTGCAGCGACCGCACCGGAATTAAGTCATAAGCCCATCATATATCCTATCACTGTTATTAAAGACGCAAAGAATGCGCAGGCCGCAAAGATGTTCGTTTCTTTCGTTCTATCCGAGGGTGGAAAAATAATTCTTGAAAAGCATGGATTCAAACCTGTACGGAATTAGTCCGGCATAAATGCAACAAGCGTGTGTGGAAAGACATTATGGAACATCCCGTTCTCTTTTCTCTAGTGCTGTCCATCCGGGTGGCAGCGGTTGCCACGGTGTTTATTGTTTTTGTCGGGGTGGCCGTTGCCTTTTTTCTGTCGCGGCGGGATTTTTGGGGAAAGGAACTGCTCGATACGCTCTTGACCCTTCCTCTGGTGCTTCCGCCAACGGTCACCGGTTACTATCTCATCGTGCTCTTCGGACGAAATGGCCTGATCGGGCGATTTCTGTTTGAATGGTTGGGATGGAGCATAATGTTCACCTGGTACGCGGCAGTGCTCGCGTCCTTTGTGGTGGCGCTGCCGCTCATGATCAAGACCACTCGTGCCGCGATAGAAGCCATTGACGAGAATCTCATCCGCGCTTCGTACACGCTCGGCCATTCGGAATGGTGGACGGCTCTCAAGGTGATTTTACCGCTGGCCAGGAAAGGCATCCTGGCTGGTGCCGTGCTCTCTTTTGCCAGGGCGATGGGTGAATTTGGCGCAACGCTGATGTTGGCTGGAAACATATCCGGTAAAACAAGCACCATGCCGCTCGCTATCTATTCCGCGGCCAGCAGCGGTGACCGTGTTCAAGCAAATATTATGGTGCTCTTGTTCACCTTGATAGCGGCAATGTTCCTCTATACGGCCAATAAACTGAACAAAAGAGTCCTCTTGTGAACTTGTTTTTTAAGGCCAAGAAAGTTCTGCATGGATTTGCATTTGAAGCCGACTGGGCAATCGACAACGAACTTGCCGTTCTTTTCGGGTATTCCGGCGCAGGCAAGTCCTTGACGCTCCAAATGATCGCCGGTCTTTTGGCGCCGGACGAGGGTTTCATAAAGTTGAATGGAGATGTCCTATTCGATAACAAGGCCGGTATTGATCAGCCGCCGCAGAGACGATCATTCGGCTACGTATTTCAAGACCTCGCGCTTTTTCCGCACATGACAGTGCTCGGCAACATCCTTTACGGCGCTCATGGACTGAGCGAGGAGGAGCGGAGACAACGAGCAAAAGAAATGATCGAACAATTCATGCTGGCAGGATTGGAGCGGAAGTTCCATCATGAGATATCGGGTGGCCAGAAACAGCGAGTCGCCTTTGCCCGTGCTTTAATTCGGCGTCCGGCGGCACTTCTCCTCGACGAACCATTTTCGGCTCTTGACAACCCACTCCGCATCGAAATGCAAAATTTTCTGCAACAGATTCGCCGGAACTTCCCGATCCCGGTTATTCTTGTAACCCATGATCTCACCGAAGCATTGACTCTGGCTGATAAGCTAATCGTTTACGGCGGCGGGAAGGTTTTACAAGTGGGCAAGCCTGTTGAGGTAGTGAATGCTCCGGTTTGCCCAGACGTGGAACTTCTTGTTAAAAATCCAATGATGCTGGGGAAAAAGTAAATCATAATTATCGATGACAACCAAGTCCTGCCGCCGGTGCTTTTCAGATGTTAAAAAAACAAGGGGGACATCTTCAGATTATAAGTTTTGGAGGACAAAAAAAGAAATGTTGTTGTCTATTGATTTAACTGACGGAAATGGGGTGGCAGGGTGGGTATACTCTCGTTAAGAGGGTTATTCTATACGGGAAAAAAAGCTTTGAGGATCAATGCAACGATGCCGCCCATCACTAAGCCCACCATCCATTTAATCACAAGCAACTCGCGCTCTAATCGGTTGACGTCAGATCTTGTCGCCAACTGTGAGTCCATTGCTTCAGCAAAAGCAGACACAAGGGCTTCTGCTTCCGCCTTAGCCTGTTCAGCAGGCACACCTGCCGCCTTGAGTGTCTCGACGAATTTCAGGGTATCGAATGTGATTAGCCATGAGGAAAAAAGTATCAACAGGACAACGTAAAGTCAAGAGAAGTTAATTCGCCGGTGTGTAATAAGAATAAAAGGCGGGTTTGCGGGACATCCTATATTTATCTGATTGGGAGGTGAACGGCCGTTCTCCAAGTGAACCTGTTAACGCCTAAGGGTTGCCATGAGCCTCTTGGGGTTAAGTAAAAGATCAATGGCATCCAAAGGCGACAGCACCAGAATTCTGGCCGAGAGAAGCGCCTCGACGGAACAGCCTTCTTTCAAGGCAACCGCAATACCGATGCCGGCAGCCTTAAGCATCCTGGCATCATTGTTGCCATTGCCCAAGGCTGCTACATTTTGAGGGCCAAGAGATAAAACATATCGTTCCTTTCGGCCGGTGTGATCGTCGCCGTCAAGAACATGCACCGTGCACTTAATGCCTTCAAGCTCTTTGCGGGCCTTGCCAAAGGTATCAGAGGTCAATACGTGGATCTGCAGCTTCTCGGCAAGTTCGTTTAGCTTTTCCTTGACCCCGGGCAATACAACGCCATCCTCGGAAAGGGTGCCGGAAAAATCGGATACCAAAAGCTCAATCTCGGTCAGACCACTGCCGGGGATATCGATGTTGATCATGACAGCTACTGTACCATCTGCCGGGTCTGAATGCTTATCGTTATTTTCTATGAATTACGCGGTATTGATCGAAAATATCTATTTGACGCATTGGTTATGGCGTGGTCATAATCGACCATGTTTTTTCGAATCCGTAACTTTTCAGTCGGGCTTCGACGGCGCACGTATTCAAGGCCAGTGGAAAGGAACTCCTATAACGCACTTACGATCCTTGATTTCCCTACCGGCCCTTGTCATAAGTGTCTGGTGTGGGGTATGACAGGCGTCGTTCCTGTGATTGCCGTCCAAGGTGTTGTCGCAGCACAGAATGTTTGGGCGGTTATTATTCTCATCGTTGTTTTACTTGCCGGCACTGCATTGATGGCCGGCGGGACAGCGACGAAAATTAATCTTGCCGACCGGACAATCAGGAAAACATGGCAAACCTTTGTTTTTTTCCGGCACAGAGTCTATTCCCTTGACGATTATACCGATGCCGAAATACAAGCCGGAAACCAGTTGGTAGAAGGTTATCAGCTCTCTTTTTTTACCGTTGCCCTTGTCGGGAAAGATAGGTCTATCAAAGTATATTCGACCGATGATTATGAAGATGCAGAGACGGTTCAAAAAGAGATTTCTGCTTTTTTTGTTGTGCCGCAATGGCAAGCCAGGCCTTGAGACACCACTGCTCCTGCCCCATTTATTTCAGACAGTGCCAAGAGTTTGATTAAATCCTCAGCGTCTGATCCCAAAAAACAAAGAAGTAATTTTAGCTAAGATGTATTGGTGTTTCAGATTTGTTTGATCTGATTTATCGATATATTGAATTTGACATACTTAAAGGTTAGATTATGATTAAACCTCAATAATCTGGTGTTTCGTTATCTTATATATGTCTGACAATAACAATCAGGGGGAAGAGGTGAAAAAATGAAGAAAATCGTTATTCTTGGAGCAGGTACCGCTGGAACCATGATGGCCAATAAGTTGCGCGCGGCGTTGAGCCAGGAGGAGTGGGGCATAACCATCATCGACCGGGACAACCAGCATGTCTATCAGCCAGGGTTGCTTTTCGTGCCTTTTCAGATGCTTAAGCCCTATCAGGTGGTGAAGACCCGTCGTGAATTCATCCCGTCCGGGGTGAAATTCGTGGTTGATGAGATCAGCAAGGTTGATCCTGCAGCCAACACGGTCTACACAAAAAAGGAGAAATTTGTTTACGACTGGCTGATCATTGCCACTGGTTGCCGTATTTCTCCCGAGGACGTGCCCGGCATGGCCGAGGGAATGGCTAAAAATGTCCATGATTTTTACACCTTGAAAGGGGCGACCAGGCTTTCGAAGGCCATGCAGGAGTTCAAGGGTGGCAAGATTGTCATGCATATCGCTGAAATGCCGTTTAAATGTCCGGTCGCGCCGATCGAATTTGTCTTTCTGGCTGACTGGTATTTCCAGGAAAAGGGCCTGCGGGACAAGGTCGAAATCGAGTTTGTGACCCCCCTGGGCGGCATGTTCACCAAACCAATCGCCACCAAGGCATTCTCCTCCGCCGCTGCGGAGAAGGGCATCAAGGTCATCCCCAACTTCGATATTGCTGAGGTTGATCATGAAAACAATACCATCGTATCGGCTAAGGGCGCCACAGTGACTTATGACCTGCTCGTCACCGTGCCGCCGAATATGGGCGACAAGGTCCTTGTCGATTCCGGGGTGTCGGACGAACTGGGCTGGGTCAACACCGACCATAACACTCTTAAGTCTAAAAAATACAGCAATGTCTATGTGATTGGCGACACGACGAATGTGCCCACCTCCAAGGCCGGTTCGGTAGCCCATTTTGAATCAGAGGTCCTTTGTGAAAATCTGCTGCGGGAAATCGAAGGCCAGGAGCCTCTGCCGAAATTTGACGGCCATTCCAACTGTTTTATCGAATCGGGGTTCGGCAAGGCCTTTTTGATCGATTTCAACTATAAGCAGGAGCCGTTGCACGGCAAGTTCCCGTTGCCGGGGATTGGTCCGTTCGATCTGCTGGGGGATACGGAAATCAATCACATGGGCAAGCTGCTTTTCAAGTGGACATATTGGAATGTCCTGCTCAAGGGTGTTGAGATTCCCGTGGTTGGTCCTGAGATGTCCATGCTGGGTAAAATAGCGCCATGAAGTATCTGATTCACCGTAGTCCGAATTTCAATAAGTTGTTTAACCGGATGAGCCGGGCAGGGGGGAATGCCGCGCTGGCGGTGAAAAACGCCGACGCAATCATCCAAAAGCTTGAAATCGCCGATATCACCCTTGCCGATATCGGCAGACATACCAAACACGGTGAGGCAAGAATTAAAAACTGTATCAAATACAACCTTGGTAACGGTTACAGAATGATAAGCGTCCAGAGGGGTCGCTATATTGTTCTTCTCAATATAGGGTCCCATGATGATTGTAGCTTGTGGCTTGAGAAAAACCGGGGCTTGCGAATCATGCCGGATGAGAATTACGATGACAGGGGCTTTGATCTGCTTGAAAAAGAGCAGTTGCGCCAAGCTGCCTTGCCGGAATCCAGACCGGAAATGCCGGAAGTTGACGAGTATGAAGAGATGCTGCTCAGTAAGCTGGATGATAAGCTTATGAAGCAGATTTTTTCAGGCCTATGCAAGGGCCGGGAAATTGGTGTTGACTGATAGAGTAACCCCACCCGACCTCCCCTTAACCCAAGGGGAGGAGAAAAGAAGTAGCAGAGGAAAACGGATAACAGCATCGGAAAAAGGAATCAGCGGAGGAGTTGGTGAGGGTTTTCTCCCCCTCTTGAGGTAAGAGGGGGCTGGGGGGCGTTATGAAGCGGCATAGCGCTCTTCCATAATTTGGATGAAAGCGGCCGCGGCCGGTGACAGTTCCCGGCCGGCCAGCCGGGCAATATAAAATCTCCGGCTGAACTGCGCCTCCGGGACGGCCGCCTTTACCAAACCGCCGCATTCGAGTTCCTTGTTAACTGAAAATTCCGACACAAATGCGACCCCAACCCCCCCGGCCACGGCTCGTTTGACCGCCTCGTTGCTGCCGAGCCGGGCTCGGACTTGTAGCTGACGAACAGGCACGCCGGCCTCCCGCAGGGCCTGCTCGACAGCTCGGCCGGTCCCTGATCCGGCTTCGCGCAGGATGAACGGCTCGGTGATCAGCTCATTAAGCGATACGACACCACCATGATTGAGGCGGTGGGTGGTTGGTAGAATAAGCACGATCCGATCTTCGATTAGGTTGGTCCACTCGTAACGGTCATCGTTTAAGCGCGATCCCACCACCGCGATCTCCACCTCTTCCCGGTCAAGATGATCTATAGCCTCTTTGCTGTCCCCGCAGAGAACCGTCAGGGCCAGCCCTGGAAACCGTTCGTAGATTGCCGGTAATACTGCGGGAATCAGGTAGTTCCCCGGAATATTGCTGCTGCTCACCGCCAGCGGCGCCTCTGCAACGGTGGCGAAGCGCCGCATCGACATCTCTGTTTCCCGGACAACGTGGAGGATGCGCCTGATCCTCTGCAGGAGAAGTTTGCCCGCTACTGTGGGTAGCGCCTTTTTGCCGGTTCGATCGAGAAGACGCACCCCGAATTCACTTTCAAGCTCGGCGATGTGCTGGCTGGCCGTTGACTGGGAGATAAAGGTTGCCTCAGCGCCGCGGGTGAAGCTGCCGCTCTCCGCCACGGCCAGAAAGACTTCCATTTGTCGCAGATTCATGATCGTTATCGCCTTTTTAGATGGAATGTATCGAAAGTATTAATATTATCAATTTGACTCAAGCGCAATAATCGTAAATATTACCTATTGTTACAAGAATATCAATAAAACAATAAAATATTATCCAAGGAGAAATTTTATGGAACAAAAGAGATTCGAGGTAAAGAGCTACCCTGAGATGTGGGAAGAACTGGGCGTTGATGTGTCGCGTTTTGAAAAGATGCGCTGCGTTCTCGGCGAGGTGTATGCCAAATCATTTTTCATGCAGAAGAACCGGCCGGCCGCTATGGACTATTTTGACGGAGTGATGGCCGAGATCCACGGGGCTCGTATTGGCGAGCTGGTGGCGGCGAAAAAACAGGGCAGACCGGTGGTAGGCACCTTTTGCGTCTATGTGCCGGAGGAGATTATCATGGCCGCAGGCGGTATCTGTGTAGGTTTGTGCGGTGGCTCGCCAGGAAGCATTCCCGATGCCGAAAAGATCCTGCCCCGCAACATCTGCCCGATGGTTAAATCGGCCTTCGGGTTCAAAGCGGGTCGCATCTGCCCCTATTACCAGGTCGTTGACTTTGTCTACGGCGAGACCACCTGTGACGCCAAGAAAAAAACCTGGGAGCTGTTGAACCGGCTGATTCCCACCTATGTCATGGAGATCCCCCAGATGAAAAGGGAGCAGGACCGGACACTGTGGCTCAATGAGATCCATGAATTTAAGGTCCATGTCGAAAAGATGTGCAAACGCACTGTTAGCACTGAGGACCTGCGGGCCACCATCAAGATTATGAACAACAAGCGTCACGCCATACAGCGGCTCACCAGGCTGCGGGCCCATAATCCGGCGCCGATCAGCGGCAAGGACGGGCTGCTTATCGAACAGATCGCTTTTTACGATGATCCGGTCCGATTCACCGAAAAATTGAACCTGCTCTGCGATGAACTTGTAAAGCGGGTTCAGGAAGAGGGCGGGGTCAGCCCGAAAACCGCCCCTCGGATCATGATTGCCGGGGCGCCCATGGCCCTGCCGAACTGGAAGGTGCACAACCTGGTGGAAAATGCCGGGGCAGTGGTGGTCAATGAGGAGAGTTGTATCGGCACCAGGTATTTTAAAGATCTGGTGGATGAAGACGGGCCGGATATGGACAGCCTGCTTGCTGCGCTCACCGACCGCTACATGCGGATCGACTGTTCATGCTTTACGCCCAATGATGAACGGGTCGTTCAGGTCATGAAGGAGTATAAGGAGTCCAATGCCCAGGGGCTCATCCACTATTCTCTGCAATTCTGCCATACCTATAATATTGAAGAGGTGAAAATCCGGGAGGCTGCGGCCAAGGAAGGCATTCCTTATCTCGCCATTGAGACCGATTATTCGCCTGAGGACATCGGCCAGCTCCAGACCCGGATCGAGGCCCTGCTCGAACAGGTGCGGGGCTAAAAGTGCAAGTCGGGATTGATCTGGGTTCGCGGACCATCAAGGTGGCGGCTATGGAAAACGGCTGTCTCGTTGATTACCGGATAATTGAAAGTGGTTTTGACCCGTGCGGTCAGGCCCTGGAAATGCTTGTACCTTATAGACCCAAACGGGTGGTGGCGACCGGTTATGGACGCCATCTGGCCCAGAAGCACTTTAGCCATGAAGTGATCACCGAGATCCGGGCGCACGCCATCGGCAGCCGCTATCTTTTTCCGGAGTGCAACACGGTAATTGATATCGGTGGCCAGGATTCCAAGGTGATTGCCCTGGACAAGGGAGGCCGGGTTGAGCGGTTTCAAATGAACGACAAGTGTGCGGCCGGCACCGGCAGGTTCCTTGAGATCATGGCTGCTTCGCTCGGTTATCGACTTGATGAATTCGGGCCGGCCGCTCTTGATTCGCACCAAGAGGTTGCCATCAACAGCATGTGTACGGTGTTTGCCGAATCCGAGGTGATTTCCATGAAGAATCACGGCGTTTTGCCTCAGGATATTGTCCGGGCCGTGCATCTTTCGGTGCTGAACCGCATAGTTGCGATGGTTGAACGCCTCGGCCACGGTGAGGTGATTGTTTTTTCCGGGGGCGTGGCCAGGAACCCTTGCATGATTGCTTTGTTACAGGAACGGCTCTCCCCGGCTCGGCTGATGATCCCGGTGCATCCGGATCTGGTCGGCGCATTGGGGGCGGCATTGTATGCGGCGCGGGATATATGAACAGGATGGATTCACGTTGGGGCAATTCACTCTTTTCAGTACCCTTGAGGGGTACGAATTACCCTCTTTTGACACGGGGTGGTAAAAATTACCAAGCTGCGACAATTTGCCGCATTGCCATTTATCCTACTTTGTGGTATCAAGCAACGGTTTATAATACTCCGGCCAACAGGGATGATTATCCCGTTGTAGCAAGGTAAATAGCAAAGAAAGGAGTCCTGATCATGAAACGAATTTTGTTGTTGGCATTCACCTCCTGTATGCTGCTGGCCGCGTTAAACGGATGCGGTGGTGGAGACGATGATTCATCAACCCCAACCCCAACTCCAGCACCGTCAACCTCTACAGTTACCGGTTCTGTCTATGCAGCGCCGGTTAACGGCGCATCGGTTGTTGTGAAGGATGTCAACGGCAATATTGTCGCCGGACCGGTGACCACAGCAGCGGATGGTACATACGCGATCAACATACCGACAAGCGCGCTCTCGGGCGATCTGCGGATCGAAGCAACCGGCGGAACGTTTACTGATGAGGCTACCGGTGCACCCGGCATCATGGCGGGTCGTCTCACCGCCTATACGGCAGGCGGCACGTTGGGGGCCGGGTCTGCCGTTCATCTCGATCCTTCGTCGACAATTGTCCATGATCTCGTGATTACCGGTTTATTCCCAATAGTCGCTGACGCCAAGACACGGTTTAGTGGGGTGTTCGGATATTCTCCAAACACATCCATAGCACCTCAAGATCCGGATTCGCCGCTCACCGGCGATTCTAATGCCCCGCGCCGTCTCGCCGGACTGCGCGCTGCCGCGTTTAGTCGGATCGCCAATGACCTGGGCCTCACCCCTGAAGAGCAATTTGACCTCATCAAAGCCATGGCGAAAGATCTTTCCGACGGCGCAGCAGCAGATGGGCTATATAATGGCGCCGCAATCGAGATCGTACCCGGAAATAATTTGCCGGCGAATTGGAAGACACAATTTGAGACCGCAATGACGGCCATGGCGAATGTAAGGTTGACAAACTCCTACCGTGTGACCTATTTGCCGGGTATGGGAATGATGGCACCCAAGGAAGGAAAATCGCAATTTCAGATCAGGGTTGAAAAGCACGATAATACACCGGCCGCTGGACTTGCGTTGAAGATCAAGCCGATGATGCATATGAACGATGGCAAAAATCATTCAACACCAGTTGATATTGTATCGGAATCTTCTACGACTCCTGGAACATACGACTGCACAGCTTACTACCTCATGGCATCGGGACCGACAATGGGTTTCTGGGATATGAAAGTGGATATAACCGACGGAATAACAACGGAATCCACTATGTTCTTTCCGCCCGTGGGTATGGTCATGGGTGCCAAACCCCGGGCCACATTGAAAGGCGTGAACGACTTGATCGTTGGAACCCCTCCTGAAAAACGTTCTTATTTCTTATTCAATGATGGATTGATGAGTGGCATGGGCGGTAACTACACCTTCAAGCTCTTTATGGCAACCAAGGAGAGTATGATGAGTTATCCCGCAGTAGGAATAGGGACAACCCTGAATAATGAACAGACCCCCCCAACCCCATGGGTTGTCAACTCGATTACGCTTGAGGCGTCCACTGATAATGCAACATGGTTTCCGGCAATTGAAGGGGCGGTAAAAGGCCATTGGTCCATCGCCAACCTTCCGGGACTCGTTATTGGAGTGCCAGCTACAATCTATGTCAGATTGACCGTTAACGGTGAGGTGAAAACCGACAACGCCGGATTGGCCTACGCAACTTTTACCGTAACACCCATGTAACACTGATCTTTCATGACGAAAAAGATAGAACTGTTTATCCTGGCGGCCCTGCTTTTTGGGGCCGCCGGTCTTTTTTCTTCTCCTGCCTTGGCCGGCTCCTGCTGCGGAGGCGGGGGCGGCGCGACCCTGATTGTGCCGAAGTTCTATCAAGGCATGGCTGATCTCTCCTTTGATTTCGAAAAGTACGACGGTTTCTGGAACCAGGATGGCAAGTATACATCCGACCCTGCCGGGTCGGATCTCCGCCAATACCGATTGAATACCGGGTATGCCCGGCGTTTTTCTCCAAAATGGCAGGTCAGCATCCTCGCCCCCTATGTCTGGAACGTCAATAAATACAACTCCGGCACCCATCGCCAGGACGGGCTCGGCGACATGACATTGAGCCTCTGGTATGAGGCGCTCGATGATGTCTCTGTCTGGAAGATAAGCAATCTCAAGGATCTGATCCCGTCGCTTACCATCGGACCATCTCTGCTCATCCCAACCGGCATTTCGCCCTATGATGGTGTTCCCAGCGATGATGTGACCGGCCGGGGCTTCTACCGGCTTGACGGCAATCTCCTCATCTCGAAAACCCTCCATCCCTGGAGCGCTTCTCTCTCTTTGAGCTATGGGAGTTATCTCGAAAGAGCTGTTAATCGGGAAGTTGACTACGTCGAACCGTACCGGAAAAAACTCGGGAACCGAACCACCGCGGCGATCTCCTTTAGTTACATCTATTACGTCGGATCCGCCGGAGATGCGTTGACCGGCACCGCGGCTTTTGCCGATTTGCGCGAGGCGGATGCAACCCGAGATGATAACCGGATTGCCAACAGCGAATTTCAAAAAGACTCGATCGGCCTAACCATAGCCTACTCAAGCACTGACCATGATTGGAAAGTCAGAGCCCAATGGAACCACACAATCAAACAGGACGGATGGGGCCGGAATTTCCCAGCAACCGACATCTATAGCATCGGGGTGAGTTATGGGTTCCGTTAATCTGCGTCGGCTGTTACTGTTGCTGATTATTATCTTGCTAGCCGGATGCGGTGGTGACCTGCTGGACGATCTTAACCCGTCTGACAAAGATCAAAGACCGGCAGTGCAAACCGGGACCGTCGGGCCGAATGTCGGTCAGAATGCCCCGGATTTCCTGATTTCCGATTCTCTCGGGAACAGTGTCACTCTCTCGACTGCCCTTGCAGAACCCGGAAAGCGGGGTATTGTCCTGTACTTCACCATGTGGTGCCCGACCTGCGACAGTGAGATGAGCAACATGCTGAGTTCTCATATCCCCAACTTCCCGGATGTCCGTTTTTATGCAGTGGATTATGTCTCCGGAACCATTGCCGGCACCAGGAATTCTGAGCTGTCGAACGGTTACGCCGGATCCGGCTTCACGGTTCTGGCGGACACGGCTCAGACCCTCCTGAATCTTTACAATGGGTCAATGGGGACCACCGTGGTCATTGATAAAACCGGGATTATCAGGAGTAACGAAAATTATAAGGATGATAGGCTTACGACCGCCCTGACAAATTTACCATAGCGCGGCTTTCGGCCGCAGCCCGGATTTAAGGAGCAGTTCATGTTGAAATGGAACGTTGGCAAAATCGCATTACTGACTATGGTTCTGCTCGGCATGGCCGCAATGAGTGTCCTGGCCCAGGATGATCTTGATACGCAGCGCTCCTGTACCAATTGCGGCATGGATCGGAAAGCCTACGGATACAGCAGGATGCTGATCCGGTACGAGGATGGGGCCATGGTCGGCACCTGCAGCCTGCATTGTGCCGTTATCGAACTCGATGCCAACCCCGGACGCACAGTGAAAGCCCTGCTCGTCGCCGACCGGGACGCCCGGACGCTGATCAATGCTGCCCGGGCAATCTGGGTCATGGGTGGCACAAAGCGCGGTGTCATGACCCAGCAACCGAAGTGGGCCTTTCAGTCAGCGAGCGGCGCTGCAGCGTTCTTGAAAGCGAACGGCGGGAAGATAGTCACCTGGACCGAAGCCCTGGCTGCTACCAGGGAGGAACTGGTTCAGAAGCGTTGACCAGCCCTTTCTCGCTCAGAAAGCATAGTAACTTCCTGTTTTTGAAATTATTTTTGTCGGTTGTCGTTTGTTCGATCCAGCGCAAGCTCCGCGCTTGTTGTCCACCACCTGCAGTCTGCAATTACTCTCCTGTTTTCTATTGAATTTCCCGGCTGATAATGAGAAGAGATAGATAGTGCCTGTTGCTCCCGGCAGAGGGTTGTATTATTATGATTTTGAACCATTCAAGATGGAGCCTTTTTCAGTTCTCTGCCGGGCAGAGAGTGAGGGGCTGACCATCATTATTGGACAATAGCAGGCCATGGCCCAAAAGATTCTTATCGTTGATGACGAAAAAAGCATTCAGGAATCCCTTGCCGGTATTTTAGGAGACGAAGGTTTTGAACCGACCTGCTCCGACTCGGCCGAAGAGGGCCTGGCCCGCATTGAGGAAGAGAAGATCGACCTGGTGCTGATGGATATCTGGATGCCCGGCATGGATGGCATTGACGCCTTGAAGCGCATCAAGGAGACCCACCCGCATCTGCCGGTAATCATGATCTCCGGCCACGGCACTATCGAAACCGCGGTCCAGGCCACCCGGAACGGCGCCTTTGATTTTATTGAGAAGCCGCTCTCCTACGACAAAATTATCCTGGCGGTCAATAATGCCCTCTATCTCTCCAGCCTTGAGAAGGAGAATCTGATCCTCCGCCAGAGGAGTGCTCCCAAGGCTGTTTTAATCGGCAATTCAGCGATTATCGAGCGCTTGCGAGTCCAGATCGAGCGGGTGGCGCCCACCGATGCCTGGGTCCTGATTCGAGGAGAGCATGGTACCGGCAAGGAGGTGGTGGCCCAGACTATCCACCGGCTGTCCAGCACCAGTAGTAAACCGATGATCGAGATCAACTGTGCGGCAATTCCCGAGGAGTTGATCGAAAGCGAGTTGTTCGGCCACGAAAAGGGGTCGTTCACCGGCGCGGTTACCGCCAAACGGGGCAAGTTTGATCTGGCTGACGGTGGTATGCTGTTTCTCGATGAGATCGGCGACATGAGTTTGAAGACCCAGGCCAAGATCCTGCGCATCCTGCAGGAACAAAAATTCGAGCGGGTGGGCGGCGCTAAAACCATTTCGGTAAATGTCCGGGTATTGGCCGCCACCAACAAGAATCTGGAGGGGGAGATCGAGCGTGGCACCTTCCGGGCCGATCTCTTCTGGCGGTTGAACGTGGTGCCTATCGTAGTGCCGCCCCTGCGGGAGCGCTTGCAGGATATCCCGCAGTTGGTGGAGAGTTTCATGGAAGAGTTCTCTCGGAAGGGGATGGGCGAGAAGAGGTTTGCGCCTGAGGCCATCCAGGCAATGCAACACCACTCCTGGCCGGGTAATGTCAGGGAGCTGCGGAATTTTATCGAGCGCCTGGCCATTATGACGCCTGAGCCGTTCATCACCGGCGAGTTGATCGCCACCCTGCTGCAAGTCGTACCCGGAAGTTCGTCACCTGCTAATCCAGCCGATTCAGGTTCACGCTATCTGAGATACAATTTTAAGGATGCCCGGCGCGAGTTCGAGCGCGACTATCTGCAGGCCAGGCTTAACGAAAACAACGGCAATATCTCGGCAACCGCTGAACGGATCGGCCTGGAGCGCAGCCATCTTTACAAGAAGATGAAGACGCTTGAGATTGTCGATTGAGCTCCTGTTAAGGAATTAACAAGCCTATGACGACAAAATTCGCTAATCTGCCGAGCCAGAAGGAGCTCGAAAAGGAGATCAGTGCTTATCTCTCCAGAAAGTACGGCGGTAACGTCCAGATAATTTCGACCCATGTTGTCCCGCAACCTGAAACGAAGGACGAGAATCCGCCACAACTGCCGCCGGGCGCCAAGGGTTTTGATTTTGCTATAACTCCGGAGGAGCTGGTAGCATATCTTGATGAGTACGTGGTCAGGCAGGATGAGGCTAAAGCCATTCTCGCCACCAAGATCTGCACCCATTTTAACCGGATACGCCGTGCCCTTGATCAACCGGAACTCTCTTCCCGCAATCTTGGCCAGATCAAGAGCAATGTCCTGATCATCGGACCAACCGGGGTCGGTAAGACCTTTCTCATCAAACTGATTGCTCAGCGTCTGGGGGTGCCGTTTGTCAAGGGTGACGCCACCAAGTTCAGCGAGACCGGTTATGTGGGCGCTGATGTCGAGGATCTGGTCCGCGATCTGGTCCGGCAGGCGGACAATGATCTTGAAAGAGCCCAATACGGCATCATATATGTAGATGAGATCGACAAGATCGCCTCGTCGCAGGGCCGTTTCGGACTTGATGTCTCGCGGACAGGGGTGCAACGGGCCTTTTTAAAGCCCATGGAAGAGACCGAAGTTGATCTCAGGGTGCCTCATGACCCCATCTCGCAAATGGAGGCCATTGAGCACTATCGGGCCACCGGCAAGCGGGGCGGCAGGGTGGTCAATACCAAAAATATCCTGTTTATCATGAGTGGCGCCTTTGCCGAGCTTGAGGAGATTATTCGCAAACGGGTCCAGAAACAGGGTATGGGCTTTGAGGGTATGGTGACCTCGAAGAGTGCCGGCCGCCATTTTTTGAAACAGGTGCGGGCCGAGGATCTGATCCAGTATGGATTTGAGAGTGAGTTTGTCGGCCGTCTGCCGGTAATTGCGGTGTTAAACGATTTGAGCCGTGAAGATCTGTTTTCCATCCTTGTCCATCCCAACAGTTCGGTGGTAATCGGCAAGAAGCTAGATTTTCGGGCTTACGGCATCAGGATCCTTTTCGAGGATGAGGCATTGGCCGAGATCGCCCGGTTAGCCGAGCAGGAACAGACCGGGGCGCGCGGACTCGTCAGCGTCATGGAGAAGATCCTGCTGCCTTTCGAGAAGAAGCTGCCCTCGACCGATATTGAATTTCTGACCGTGAATCGGGAGGTAGTGGCCGACCCGGAAGCCGAACTGGTCAAACTCCTGACCCTTGAAGAGTCCCGGGAGTTTCATCGGCTGAGGTACGATGTTTTAGCCGGGATCGAGCGGCAGCGGCTTGTCGAGTTTATCCTGCGGGCCAGAGGTGATTGGCTTGCCGGACAAGATATTCTACCGACCCCTGCCAGGCTCGATCTTATCGCCCGCCACTCTCAGGAAAAGGAGATGGACCCCAAGGATACCTGTGAACTCTTTATTGCATTTATCCGGGAGATATGGGAGTGTGCTGGGAATTTATCGAAGAAGTCCGGGATGCAGGTAACCTTCAGTGATGAAGCAATTGATCTGATTCTATCCCGTGAGCCCAGAAACATTGAAGCGATCCATAACCTGTGCCAGGGACTTGCCTATGCCCTTGAGTATGGCTTGCAACTCCTGAATCAGAAAAAGGGGGTCAGCAGCTTGATTATCCCGGCAGCTTGTATCGACGCCCCGGAACAGTATATCGACCGGTTGGTCAGTGACAGTTTTAAGTAGAGGCGGCCCTATGTCCCCCTCAAGGGGGGATTAAACAGAATGGCCGCCCTGTTTTTTGGTAGGTAGGTCGCCCAATAAATATCGATCCTTAAGGAGATAACACCATGGTTTTCCCGGAATACCGTCCCCGACGCATGCGCCAGAATGAGGCCTTCCGCTCCCTGGTCAGAGAGACCAGACTCGCTTCCTCCCAGTTGATTTATCCTTTGTTTGTCCAGCCCGGCAAAGGGAAGCGGGATCAGATCTCCTCCATGCCCGGGGTGTTTCGGTTGACGGTCGATCAGTTGGCTCAGGAGGCCGGAGAGTGCCGGGAGCTTGGGGTGGGCGGAGTTATTCTTTTCGGTCTGCCGGAGAAAAAAGACCCGATGGGGTCAGGCGCCCATAACCGGGACGGCATTATTCAGCGGGCTATCAAGGAACTTAAAAACAAGTCGCCGGAGTTGCTGGTCTCAACTGATGTCTGCCTGTGTGAATACACGGATCACGGGCATTGCGGGGTTATCCTGGAGGGAGAGGTCGATAATGATACGACCATTGAAATTTTGGCCAGGACAGCCCTTTCGCATGCCCAGGCCGGCGCTGATATGGTGGCGCCTTCCGACATGATGGATGGTCGGGTGGCTGAGATCAGGCAGGCCCTGGACGAGAATAATTTTTCTAATATTCCGATCATGTCCTATGCGGTGAAATACGCCTCCGCCTTTTACGGGCCTTTTCGGGATGCGGCGGATTGCGCTCCTCAGCATGGCGACCGGCGCGGCTATCAGATGGACCCGGCCAACTGCCGCGAGGCCCTGCGCGAGGCGACTCTTGATGTCGACGAAGGCGCCGATATCCTCATGGTCAAACCGGCGCTGGCCTATCTCGACATCATCTCCAGACTGCGTGACGAGTTTGATCTGCCCATCGCCGCCTATCAGGTGAGCGGCGAATATGCCATGATCAAGGCGGCGGCTGAAAAAGGCTGGCTGGACGAGGAGAAGGTGATGCAGGAGTCCCTGCTCTCCATAAGGCGGGCCGGAGCAGACATCATCCTCACCTATTTTGCCAAGGACATGGCCAGGTTGCTTAAGGGGTAAAAGCCGGTTAACCTGTTATCGATTCCGGAGAACGACCAGGTCGCCTAAGGCCGGTACTTTGTTGCCGGTCTTCTCCTTCAGGTGTTCCGCTACGGTGGCGCACTTGACGGTCAGCAGGAAGTAGATCGGGGCTTCGACCTCGGAGAGTGTTTCAAAATTTCCCTGGCCCTTGCTGATGATTAGATCAGCTCGGGCAAAGGCCGCCCGGAAGGAGGCGCTGCACGAGGCCAGCGGCGTCCCGGGACAGCCGGTGCCGTTGGTGATCACCCGGCAGTTGGGCAGACCGCTGATTGCTGCATCTTCCAGGGTGGCATCGTTGATCACCGGCCGCTCCTTGACCGCCACCGTCACCTCTCTCCCCATTGTTTCGATCAACAGTCCGTCAAACACCAGTTCGCCGCAGTTGTCTGCCAGATAGAGCACGGTTTCGGCCTTTGCCAGGTCGGCGATGAGATTGGCTGAGTCGTCAATGGCCGGCAGACCGTTGAGGCAGCCGGCCAGGCTGCGGTCGATATCAAACTTCTCTAAGGCGCCGTAGTCCATGATGTTGCCGGCAATGGCGAAACGGAGCGCCGTGGCAATCGGGTCAACAGAATTTTTAATGATGGCTGCCGCCTGGGGCCGTAATCTCAGAGCCTGTCCGGTCGAGGCTGTTTTAAGAGCGGCAAAGGGGTCTGAGTTCTCCGCCAGCCTGGCGATCAGCTCATAGATCGGCACGGCGTTTTCCGGGGGGCTTAACTGCATATCAAGGTCGGCGAGCAGCATTTCCGCCGCGTTGCTGATCCGGTTTTGCAGCTCTGCGGTATGGGCGACAAGGCGGGCCGCCTGGCTGATCTGCCGGGAGAAGCAGGGGAGGCATGCCGGTTGGGTCAGCATCAGCTTCTCCTGGATAGACTGTCTCGACTTTTAAGCAGATAGTCGGCCTTGACGTTGCCGAGGGCTGCAAAGATGTTGGCCTTGACCTTTGGATCCTTCTCATACCAGGAGCCCAGCAGGTTCCGCAGCTCTTCCCGTTTAGAATGGCCGGCGAGCGGGCAGGGGTTGGCGACGGGATGGACGCCAATCTCCTCGCCCATTTGGCGGATCTGCTTTTTTTCGAGAAAGGCGAGGGGCCTGATAATGGCAAGCCTGCCGCCGAAGAGGTCCTGCCGGGGTACCATGGTGCTGAGATTGCCGCCGTACAGCAGATTGATGAAAAATGTTTCGATGATGTCTTCCTGATGGTGGCCAAAGGCGAGCTTGTTGGCGTTATTGAGGCGGGCCAGTTCAAAGAGGCGGTTGCGGCGCTGCCGGGCACAGTGAAAGCAGCCGCTTTTGCCGTCTTCGGCCAGCAGCGCCTGTTTGCCGATATCGGTCTCTTCTATCCGATGTTCAACCGGCAGACATCGGAGTTCGTTTTCGACAAGTGCCGCTTCGTTGCTGCCAAACCCCATATCGAGATGGATGGCCAGAAGTTCGTAGGAGATTGGCGCTTTTTTTCGCCACTCGGCGAGCAGCCAGGTAAGGACGAGGCTGTCGACGCCACCAGAGACCGCAATCAGTACCCGGTCGCCGTCCTCCAGCATATTGTAGGTGTGCATGGCCCGGCCGATCAGGCGATTGGTTTTTTTATCCGGAATCATTAAGGTGTTATTGGTCCGCGAGCTCAGGGCACTCCTTGAATTTTTTCAGGATTCCTTCCTTGAGCAGATCTTGGGCCGTTATCCATTTGAAGCCCCGACTGGCCGCGATATGGATGTTAAAAAGGTTGTCGGAGAGAGGGTGCTGGGTTTCGTCAAAGGAGCCATCGCAGAGCGTAACGCCGGATTCGACCCCGAGCAGTCTGAAATTAAAGGAGACCGAGGCTGGTTGAGCGCTGGCATAGCTGCCTCCTTCACGTTCAACAAACCGGTTAATGGTGCAGAGCAGTACGGCGTCCGCCTTGTTCTTCCCGGCAATGGTTCTAGCCAGGATCTCCGGGTCGCCGGTGAGATCAGCGGCCAGACCCTCGTGTTGCGCTTCGTCAAGGATGGTGACTGACGGCCTCTCTTTAAAGTATTCAGCCAGGAGCAGAGTAAATGTGGCGGCGCCCTCTTTGAGTCGATTGACAGCAGTTTGAGGAGCCGGCTTGCTGTTGTCCGCAGGCGCTATAATAATCGGCAGCACCACGATTTTTTGCACACGTGGAGCCGGATCTTCTTTATCAGACTGGCGGTGGATTGCACAGGCGGAGGCCAGCAAGAAAAGCATCATGAGCAGAAGAAAGTTGCGGCATTTGTTTCCGGAGTCGGCGGTCATGATGTTTTTCCCTTTGCCTGAAATTGTTGACTTATTGCCCTTATAACGAGCCTTTTGATGAAAGCGGGCCCTTGGCCCGTGGTTCAATGGTGGTGGCCTGATCCAGGGCTTTGGCCAGGGCCTTGAATATTGCTTCAAGGATATGGTGGGTATTGTCGCCATGCATCATCTCGACATGCAGGGTCAGGCCGGCGTGCAGGACAAGAGCCCGCAGGAACTCACGGGTCAGGGCCGTGTCGAAGTCGCCGACTTTCTGGTCCGGCAAGTTGACGCCATAGTGCAGAAAAGGGCGGTTCGAAAAATCCAGAGTGACGCGGACAAGGGTTTCGTCCATGGGCACCGAGCTGAAACCATAGCGGCGGATGGCATGAAACTCTCCCAGGGCTGTCTTGATAGCTTGTCCGAGGCAGATCCCCAGATCCTCAACCGTATGATGGTCATCGACCTCAGTATCACCGAACGCCTTGATCGTCAAATTAAAAAAACCATGGACCGCGAACAGGGTCAGCATGTGGTCCATGAACGGGACTCCGGTCTCGATGGTATTATTACCCGTACCGTCGAGAAGAATAGTGAGCTTGATATCGGTTTCTTTGGTCTTGCGCTGGATTTCGCCTTGTCGTGGTCTAGTTTTGGCCATGCTTTGCTCCTATAATATAGCTGAATTCCGGTTCCTGAATTCTGGATCCTTGAGAAGTTATAGTTCTCTTATACCTGTCGTCGTGATTTGGAGGCAACACTTTTTGCTGATTTCGTCAAGAGAGAGTGTTTTTTATTGACATCGTCCGGCCGGGTTGAGTATATTCGCCCCGTTCATGTTTAGGAGCCGTTAAGAAATAACTTGGCCCTTTATAACTATTTCGTTACGGCTCCTTATGCCGCTCCGATCAATTAAATGGTTATGTTATTTTTTTACAGCGGCTTAATGCTCAAAACAGGCGGGAATAACTCAGCGGTAGAGTGCAACCTTGCCAAGGTTGAAGTCGCGAGTTCGAATCTCGTTTCCCGCTCCAGAGTACATAAAGGTTCGGATATGTTTCGAACCTTTTTTCATTCATATTGCCAAGTCGCCTCCTAATCTGTTATGTTTAAGCAGATTCGTGAAGAAGAGATCATAAAAATGCGATGCGGTTCTTACATTACGTAGAGGATAGTACAATGAAAACCTATTTGGCCCCGGTCAAAGAAATTGAACGAAAATGGTATGTTGTTGACGCGCAGGGCAAGGTGCTCGGGCGTTTGGCATCTGAAATTGCCATGCGATTGCGCGGCAAACATAAACCGACTTTTTCCACCTTCATTGATAACGGCGATTTCATTGTCGTGGTCAATGCTGACAAAATTCGGTTGACCGGCAAAAAATGGGATGAAAAGATGTACTACAATCATTCCGGATATATGGGCGGTCTGAAAGAGATGACTGCTGCGGAACTGTTTGCCAGAAAGCCTGAAGATCTGATCAAAAAGGCAGTGCAGGGGATGTTGCCGAAGAACACCTTGGGTCGGGCTCAGCTTAATAAATTAAAAATTTACATCGGCGCTGAGCATCCACATGCAGCTCAGATGCCGGAAGTGCTTGAATTTTAGTCCCTTATTTAGAATGATGGAGTGAAGAATGATTGACAATAAGTACTACGCCACAGGAAAGAGGAAGTCGGCTGTTGCCAGGGTATGGCTCAGAGCCGGTTCCGGTAATTTTAAGATCAATCAAGGATCTCTTGAAGAGTATTTTGGTGGTGGTGATAATTTCCGCGCCAAGGTCGAGACGCCACTGCGGCTTACCGATACCCTGGCAAGGTTTGATGTGGTAGCGACCTTGAAGGGCGGTGGTAAAACTGCCCAGAGCGAGGCGCTTCGGCACGGTATTTCGCGAGCACTTCTGATTGTGGATACCGAGATGCGGGTGACTCTGAAACGGGCCGGCCTGCTGACCCGTGATTCCCGGATCAAGGAAAGAAAGAAATACGGTAAGAGATCTGCCCGGGCGAGCTTCCAGTTCTCCAAACGTTAATCGTTGTCCAGGTCAGAGTTCCAGTTGTCATCTCCGGTTCTTTAAGTTTAAGTTCAGGGGGAAAGCGATAGCAAATCGTTTTCCCCCTTTTTCAGTTTAAACAGCATATGCAATTATCCGATTGGTGAAAACCATGATACGAGTAGGAATTATTGGAGCTTCAGGATACACTGGTGCTGAGTTGGCCAGAATCCTCTGCAATCATCCGGAGGTGCGACTGACGGTCGCCACCTCGCGACAGTATGCCGGCAAGCCTCTTGCCACTGTTTTTCCCAGTCTACTGAGCAGAGTAGCGGTGGTGTGTGAGGACTCTCCTCCCGAAGCCCTGGTGGACCGGGCAGATCTTTTTTTTACTGCGGTGCCGCACCAGACAGCCATGAATGTCGTGCCGGCATTGCTGGCCGCCGGTCGCAAGGTTGTCGACTTGAGCGCTGACTTCAGGATCCACGATGCGGCGGTATACGAACAGTGGTATCAGAAGCATACTGCCTCCGAGTATCTGGCCGAGGCCGTCTATGGGCTGCCTGAATTGCACCGGCAGGCCATCAGCAAGGCAAGGCTGGTTGCCAATCCCGGCTGCTATCCCACGAGTATCATTCTTGGGCTTGCCCCATTGTTATCGTCCGGCGTTATTGATCCGGAAACCATTATTGCCGATTCCAAGTCCGGGGTGTCCGGCGCCGGTAGAAGTGCGGCGGTCGGCTCCCTGTTCTGTGAGGTGGCTGATGGGTTTAGGGCTTACAAGGTTGGTGAGCACCGGCATACCCCGGAGATTGAGCAGGAGATCAGCGCTTTGAGCGGTCGGTCCGTGGTTATCTCCTTCACGCCCCACCTTGTTCCTATGTCGCGGGGCATTTTGAGTACTGTTTATGCCAAGGTGGTCGGAGAGCTCGACGAGCAGAAGGTCCGAGGCCTTTACGAGGATTTTTATCGCGAGCCCTCCTTTGTCCGACTTATGCCGCCTAATGGTTATCCGGCCACCCAGTTTGTCCGGGGCAGCAATTATTGCGATATCGGCTTTAAGCTCGATCGACGAACAGGACGGATTGTCGTTCTGACTGCCATTGATAACCTGGTAAAGGGCGCGGCTGGACAGGCGGTCCAGAATATGAACCTGATGTGTGGTTTTGCGGAAGACGCCGGTTTAGGCATTGTCCCGCTTTTCCCGTAATTTTTAGTTGTATAGAGGCCGGCTTCCGGTGCCTGCCCACAAATCAGACGTTATCACGGATTTGACTGGCGTGCGAAATATCAAGCTTGTACTGGCGTACGATGGGACCGCCTATGCCGGTTGGCAGCGGCAACTGGTATCGCCCACCATCCAGCAGACGATTGAAGATAAGATTGCAGTGATGACCGGCACGTCGGTTGTTCTGCATGGCGCTGGTCGGACTGATGCCGGTGTGCACGCCCTGGCCATGGTAGCCAATTTTTACACTGAGGCGGATGTTCCGGAGTTGGGTTTCCAGCGGGGTTTAAACAGCCTGCTGCCTCAGGATATCCGGGTCCTGTCGGCGACAGAGGTTGCGCATGAGTTCCATGCCAGATATCGAGCCGTTGGCAAGTCATATCGCTATGCCCTGACCATTGCCGATACGCTGCTGCCGACGGAACGTCTATATAGCGCCCATATATTCGGCCCTTTTGATACCGGAGCCGTTCAAGAGTGCCTGGAGTCTCTGGTCGGCGTCCATGATTTCAGCAGTTTTGAAACGGCCGGTTCGCGGGATCTCCTGGATGCCGGACGCCGGGGTGCGGTTCGCGAGATCTCTGCGGCCGTTATGCGCCAGGTTCCCGGAGATTCCTGCCGATACCATATTGAGATAGCCGGGGACGGTTTTCTCCGTCATATGGTGCGAAATATTGTCGGCACCTTGATTGAGGTTGGTCGCGGCAAACGGTCGGTTGCAGGTTTTATGGCGGTGCTTGCTGCCCGCGATCGGGCGGCTGCCGGGAAAACTGCTCCGGCTCGGGGCCTTTTCCTGCAGGAAGTTTTTTATAAATAGAAACGGAAATCTAGAGAGGAAGAACTAATGGAGTCGCATTTTATTGCAGTATCTGATCGAGTAAAGCTGATCAAACCGTCGCCTACCCTGGCGGTTAATGCTAAGGCCAAGGCCATGAAGGCCGGCGGTGCCGATGTATTGAACTTCAGCGTCGGCGAACCTGATTCCGACACGCCGCTCCATGTCTGTCTGGCCGGCACTCAGGCGATTGACGCCGGTTTTACCAGATACACGGCAGTGCCCGGCATCTTGGAGCTCAGGGAGGCCATCGTCGCTCGCATGGCGGCAGACAAGGGCTGGCAGTATGACCCGGAGCAGATCCAGGTCTCCTGTGGCGGCAAGCACGGCCTCTACAACATGGCGCAGGCCCTGTTCAACCCCGGGGATGAGGTACTGATTCCTGCCCCATACTGGGTCTCCTACCCGCCCATTGTCCAACTGACCGGTGCTATACCGGTCCTGGTGCCGCTTCTTGAAAAGGATGATTTTGATCTTGATCCCGGAGTACTGAAAAAATACGTGACATCCCGGACCAGGGCCATCATCCTGAACAGCCCGTCCAATCCGACCGGTTCGATTTTCTCTCAATCGACCCTTGAGGTCATCGCTAAAATGGCTCTGGAGCGCGGTTGGGTCATTATTTCCGATGATATATATAATACTATTGTTTATGAAGGCGGTTCGCTGCCCCATATCCTTGATATTGATCCGCGGCTCAAGGAGCAAACCATCGTACTGAACGGCGTTTCCAAATCCTTTGCCATGACCGGATGGCGGATCGGTTATTCAGCCGGGCCTAAGCACATAATCGCCGCCATGAACAAGATTCAAGGCCAGAGCACCTCAAATCCTTCTTCAATATCCCAGAAAGCCGCCCTGGCTGCGGTCAGTGGTCCCCAGGATTTCTCGGTCGAGATGACCAAGGCTTTTCTGCCCAGGCGTGACTATATTGTGAAGGAACTCCTTGCTATTCCGGGAATCACCTGTGTTGTACCTAAAGGCGCTTTTTATGTGTTTCCGAATTTTTCAGCCTATTATGGCCGGGAGGTTAAGGGCCGTCGTATCGGTGGTTCTGTAGATATGTCCGATTATCTGCTGGAAGAGGCGTTGCTGGCCGTGGTGCCGGGTGCTGCCTTTGGTGCTGACCCATTTATTCGTTTTTCTTTCGCAACTGCCATGCCGGTGATCGAAGAGGGGATGAAACGTTTGCAGCAGGCCTTGGCACGGTTGGTCTGATCATTTGTTTTGTAGGGGCATCCCTTGCGGGTGCCCTTTTGTTTCTAGGATATATGGTAGTGCTGGGGGAGCTTGACGGCTCCCCCTTTTTTTTGAGGCGCAGAAATTTAAATTTCCTCCGGTTCGCTGAGCGCCCAGGTCCATTGGTCAAGCGGTCGATCCTTGGAGAGTGGTTTCTGGCCGTTTGATGCGTAACACATATAGACCCATGTATAGTTTTTCTGGAAAATTTTTATAAGTCCCAGGGTCGGATGTTTGTACCATCCCTCTTGGAAAGAGCCGTCCATTACGCAGATACTCCTGATGTGGTATTGCCCGTTGGGGCGTTGAAACAGTCATCCGGTGTTGGTTTAAGCAATGTTTTTGTAATGCCTAAAAGAGTTGAGCTTCTCCGACACAAGTTTACTATATGAACAATAGAAGGGGGTTATCTGGCTGTCAAGCGTTTTTGTTGTCTGATTTGGTTTCAACCCCGCCATTGGGGTTGTTCTGACAAGATTTTTGGGTGAGCGGGTCTGTCGCCGAACAGCTTGTACAGGCTGTCGAAGAACAGGCGCAGCCGCTCTTTTTGCCGGTAACCGTCCGGTAGATTGCCCGAATCACAGAGGCGGCCGCCAGAACGATGATCAGCCAGAGAATAATGTTTTCCCACATGGTAGTATTCAACCGCAATTGGAAATTGTTATCGAACCAGTCAACTGGTTCGAAGTGACCAGTGACAACTATATAATAGGCTGATTTAGACCCTGTTCGCAAGCACTCATTAATTGGATGATATGAATTCATTATTGCTTTGACTTTCTCAATGATTTCTGGTTGTTTTAGCAAACCTTAAAAAGGATTATTAATCCGACAAGTGTCAATTCATAGCGTTTTTATAAGTCAGGCGATTTCGTTCTTGAGCAAAGAGTGAATAAACCTTTCCGGACGACTTCCTCAACCGTGTAAGGATTGCCCCTATGTACCATGATTTTTTCGGGCTTAATGACGCGCCATTTAAAATCACCCCGAATCTCAACCTGTTCTATTCAGGTGGGCAACGCGGTGCCATTTTGGAAGCCCTGCTCTATGCGGTGACCAGCGGCGAAGGTATCATTAAAGTCACGGGAGAGGTGGGCAGCGGGAAAACCATGCTCTGCCGGATGCTGGAAGAGCGGCTTCCTGAAAACGTTGAAACCATTTTCCTCGCCAATCCCAGTATAGCACGCGATCAAATTCAGTATGCCATCGGTGACGAACTTGGTCTTAACCTGCACGATCTGCGGCCGGCCCAGGTGTTGCGCGCTCTGCAGGAACACCTGATTAAGAAATATGGCCAGGGAAAGCATGTGGTTTTGTTTATCGATGAGGCCCAGTCAATGCCGGTCGAGACATTTGAAGAAATCCGCCTGTTGTCAAATCTTGAGACCGGCGACCGCAAGCTCCTACAGGTAGTGTTGTTCGGCCAGCCTGAACTTGATGTCAATCTGAAAAGCCAAAAGATCCGCCAGTTGCGAGAACGAATTACCCATAGTTTCTATCTAGGTTCCTTTGACCGCAAGCATGTTCAGGAGTATCTGTCGTTTCGTTTGCGGGCGGTTGGCTACCGTGGACCGGAGCTTTTCTCTCCGCTGACGGTGCGGCTTATAACCTGGGCGTCCAAAGGACTGCTGAGGCGAATCAACATCCTGGCTGATAAATCAATGCTTGCCGCTTTTGCCGAGAACACCCACACCATTAAGTCGACGCATATTAAGGCCGCCATCCGGGACAGTGAACTTTATTCTTTTTTTCCGAAATGGCGGATTGCAATGGCTATAGTTGTACTGCTGCTGGCCAGCGTATCATTCTATTATTTTTTCCAGCCGGCTCGGTCATCCTTGACTGGAAGCGGCAGTATGAAAGTAAATTCCATGATCAGCGTAACGGATCGCCGTACGCCTACGAATAATGATCCGGTACCAGCCGCTGCGACTCCAACTGTGCTCAGCGATTCGGCGGAGAAGCCCAAACCCTCTCTCACGACTGCCTTAATAAGCCCGGTACCGCCTGTCGTTTTGCAGATCGCGAGGCCGGACCAATTGCGTCCAGCAGCCTCGCCGAACTCCGTGGTTTTCCCGCAGCCGGCCATTAAATCCCCTGCCGATTTTGTTGTAGGTGCTCCTTTTTCGTCAGACCACCCGCCGGAATCCTCATCCAGTAATTCCGTACCGGATACTGTACAGAATCCCGGAATGGAAGAACCCGGCTCGGAGAAGAATAACTCTGCGTTCTCTCCTCTACAGGAAGGTCGTGATAGCGGAAACGTTGCCATGGATAAGAACCAGTTAACAAATCTAGAGTAATGCACGTCTATATTTTTTGGTTGCACGCTTGGTAAATTGAACTATAACGTCATGATATGAAAATAATTATTTTCTTTTTTCAAGTGTTACTCATGGTCTTTGCGGCGGGATGTGGAATTCTGCCTATTGAGCCCTCCACCGGCCATATCAAGGAGCAGCCGGCTCAAAAATCTGATAATATTCCTGAGGCTGTCCGGCAGGCTGTTGTCCTGCCTCCCCCCAGCCCGGTTCCCAAGGCGGAAAAATACAGCGCTGTGGTCAACAATGTCCCGGTGCAGGAGCTGCTTTTTGCCTTGGCTCGTGACGCGAAAGTCAATGTCGATATCCATCCGGGCATCAAGGGCACTGTAACCCTGAACGCCATTGATCAAACCTTGCCCCAGCTTCTTACCCGTATTGCCAGGCAGGTTGATATGCGTTATGAACTGGATGGCACCAATCTGGTGGTCCTGCCGGATACCCCATATCTCAAGATCTACAAAATAGATTATGTTAATATTACCCGGGACAGCTCGATCAGCGTCAACATCGCCACCCAAATCGCTACTACTGGCACGGGTTCGGTCGGTGGAGGCGGTAGTGGAGGTGGGGACAACAATTCAGTAACTAAAATCACCAGTGCTTCCAATAATCAGTTCTGGCCGACACTGATCACCAATATTAAGGATATCCTACGGGAAACCGATAAAATTATCCCGGAAACCAGCGCCGAGAGCGAGTCGGCCATTGTCGGTACTCAACAATCATCTGGAGTCTCAGCCGTTCTTTCCGCTTTACTGCCTTCACCTTCAGGCTCTAAAGCAGCTTCTTCGGCTTCCGCTTCGGTTTCGCCTGCCGCACCAGCATCTCAGCATGCCGTCGGGGTCACTT
>Ga0208863_1000442_pt1 | contig 41773 bp, 37 predicted proteins | sample RifOxyD3_FD_184040 | JGI IMG/M metagenome (GOLD analysis project Ga0208863, IMG submission 184040) | Soil microbial communities from Rifle, Colorado - Rifle Oxygen_injection D3 (SPAdes) | ecosystem: Environmental > Terrestrial > Deep subsurface > Rock core/Sediment | place: Rifle, Colorado...
CGATGCCGTGTTCTTGTCAAAAGGCTGTGCCGATGCCTGGTCGCCACGAGTGCTGCGTGCGGCGATGGGCGGGCATTTCTGCCTAGCAATATATGAGTCGCAGAATTTGCAATCGGTGGCGCGCACCTTTTCCGGCATGTTGCTGGCAACCAGTTTACAGGCGACTCGCACACTGTATGAATGCGATCTGACAGGCTCCATCGCGTTTATGATGGGCAACGAAGGCGCGGGTTTGTCTGACGAACTGCTGGCGCTGGCGACGCATCCGCTCACGATTCCCATGCCGGGCAAGGTCGAGTCGCTCAATGTCGCAGCTGCCACAGCAATTTGCCTGTTTGAGACGGTACGACAACGCATATCGTGTTGATTGCGGAAAATTGACCATACCGCGCGTATAATGCAGCTGTTTTACTCGTCTTCTCCTGAATATAATAAAGAGATAACATATTGAATAATATAAGTTTTTTAGATTTAAAGCTGGCGCCTGAAATTCTCAAGGCGGTGATTGAAACAGGTTACACCACGCCGACCCCGATACAGGCGCAAGCTATTCCGCTGGTGCTCGAAGGTTGTGACCTGATGGCGGGCGCGCAAACCGGCACGGGTAAGACCGCCGCCTTCGTGTTGCCGATGCTGCAAAAACTGATGCCTTTCGCCAGTGCCAGTCCTTCGCCTGCGCGCCATCCGGTGCGTGCGCTGGTGTTGGTGCCCACGCGCGAGCTGGCGATCCAGGTGGAAGCCAGTGTCAAAATTTATGCCAAACACAGCCATCTGAAGTCCTTGGTGGTGTTCGGCGGGGTGGATATCAAGACCCAGACGCCGCATTTGCGTAATGGTGTGGAAATTCTGGTGGCGACACCGGGTCGCTTGCTCGATCACATCGAGCAGAAATCGGCGCAGTTGAATCAGGTGCAGATGCTGGTGCTCGATGAGGCCGATCGCATGCTGGATATGGGCTTTATGCCGGACTTGAAACGCATCCTGGCTCTGTTGCCGAAACAGCGCCAGAATCTCATGTTCTCCGCTACATTTTCTAATGAAATCAAGAAGTTGTCTTCAGAATTTCTGGTGGCTCCAAAATTGATCGAAGTCGCGCGCAGCAATGCGACTTCGGCGAATGTCACGCAAAAAGTCTATCTGATCGGCCACGGTGAAAAACATGACTTGCTGGCTCATTTGCTGCGCGGTGACAACGCCAAACAGGCGCTGGTGTTCACCAAAACCAAGCTGACCGCCAGTCGCATCGCCAGACAGTTGGAACGAGAAGGCTTTGCCGCTGATGCGATCCACGGCGACAAGAGTCAACTGGAGCGCATGCAGGCGCTGGATGCGTTTAAATCCGGTAAGATTACCGTGTTGATTGCCACCGATGTGGCCGCGCGCGGGCTGGATATCGATCAGTTGCCTATGGTGATCAACTACGAAATCCCCAGTGCGGCGGAAGATTATGTGCATCGTATCGGGCGTACCGGTCGTGCGGGGGCTTTTGGTAACGCGATCTCTCTGGTGTCTCCGGATGAAGAGAAATATCTGGCAGAAATCGAGAAGTTGATCAAATGCCAGATTGAACGTGCAACGCCACCGGCGAAACCTGTCGCGCGGGCTGTTGAACGGCCTGTCGAACGCCATGCGCCGCGTGCCGATTATCCGGTGCGCAGTCATACGCCGCAACACAGCGTATCGAAGAGACCCGTGCACGACGCGTGGTTCAACAAACCTTATGAGCCCTCCGTCAGTACACAGGTGAAAGTGGCACCCGTTGTGGTGGCGTCTGCAAAACCCGCCAGTCAAATTCCGGCTTTGTTTATGCGCCGAAAGACCGTTCAAACTGATGAGTAAAATCAACAAGTTATGGTGTGCGTGTGGATTCCTGATCGCCATGCTGTTGACGGCGTGCAGCACCGTTCCGCAACAGGTCACACCAGTGGTAACCCCCGCATCAGTCAAACCTGCACCTAAAATTGCGCTGGTATTAGGCGGTGGCGGGACGCGCGGTTTCGCTCATGTCGGCGTCATCAAGGCGTTAGAAGCGCAGGGCATCGTACCCGATATCATCGTCGGCACCAGTGTCGGTTCGGCGATCGGTGCGCTGTATGCCGCAGGTTATAGCGGTTTCCAGCTACAGGATATGTCGATTCCGATGAAGCAGGAGCGGGTGATAGCCTGGTCTTTGCCCAGTCGCGGTTTATTTACCGGCAAGCCCCTGCAGGATTTCATCAATCAGGCGCTCAAACAGCAGCCGATGGAAAAACTGCGCCGTACCTTTGCGGTGGTTGCAACCGACTTGGCCAGCGGTGAAAAAATCGTCTTTCGTACCGGTAACACCGGGGTTGCGGTCAGCGCGTCCTGTGCCGTGCCGGGGGTATTTCAGCCTGTTGTGATCAATGGCAAGAGCTACGTGGATGGCGGTCTGGTCCGCCCCGTGCCGGTATCGGATGCGCGCTCGCTCGGGGCGGATTTTGTCATCGCGGTGAATATCTCCAATCTGCCGCAAAACAATTCAACCGAGTCTACGGTCGATGTGTTGCTGCAAACCTTTGACATCATGAGTCAGACCATCAACCGCTATGAGCTGGCGTATGCCGATGTGGTGATTCGTCCGGTTACCCGTGAAATCGCCCAGGGCAATCTGGATGACCGGCATCTGGCGATCCTGGAAGGGGAAAAGGCCGTTGCGCTGGTCATGCCTGAGATCAAGGCCCGGCTTGAAAAACTGCGCCGTTGATTTTTTAAAGTTTAACCCCCCTGTTTTTTCGAACTGTAAGTGTAGTGTAAGTTGTTGTGTTTATAATGAAACAGGTTGAACAGTGCCTGACGTTAGTTCCTACCGCAAAGGATGCCGTGAAAAACTGGTTACACATGATTGTCAGCACAGGGCTGTTCGTGTTATTAGCGACGCCCTGTGCCTGGTCTGCCGATAAGGAGGTGCGCCTTGGCGTGCTCTCGTTCAGGCCGCTGGAGCAGACTGCCCTGCAATGGCAGGCCACCATTGATACGCTGAACGCGCAAATCCCCGGTTATCATTTCAGCGTTTCCCCCCTTTATTACAAAGAACTCGATCTGGCCGTGAATCGCCACGATTTTGATTTTATTCTGACTAATCCCGAGCACTATGTGACCGTTCGTGCGGCGCACGGATTGTCCGCAATTGCCACCTTGACGCCGTTTGCAGCAGGGCAACCCGTGACGACCTTTGGCGGGGTAATCCTGACGCGTGCCGACCGTGCTGACATCAATAAGCTGGAGGATGTGCGAGGAACCGTGATCGCCTCGCCTGCCGAGCAGTCGCTGGGCGGTTATCTGATGCAGCGGTGGACTCTGCATAAACAAGGGGTGGGGGTTGGTGATATCAAGCGTTTGAAATTCACCGGCATGCCTCATGATAAGGCGGTTCTGGAAGTATTGAACGGGCAGGCGGATGTGGCCTTTGTGCGTACCGGTGTGCTTGAGAACATGGCGCGTGAGGGCAAGATAGATGTCAGTCAGATCAAGGTGCTCAATCGACAACCGGCAGCCATGTTTCCTCAGTTGCTCTCCACAGATCTATATGCCGAATGGCCATTTTCGGCAATGCCGGCTGTGCCGGACGAGTTGGTAAAAAAGGTCACTTTGGTGCTGCTCAATATTCAGCCCGCCGATCGGGCCGCTCAGCAGGGTAAGTATTTCGGCTTTTCTCCACCGGGTAATTATTCTACCGTGGAACTCATGATGCAGCGTTTGCAAGTCAATCCGGAGATGGCGCATGAGTTCAGCTTGCGCGATGTCGCCCGGAAATATGCGCTGGAATTGATCGGCAGCGGATTGCTGCTTTTTCTGGCGATGTCGGCTACAGCGATATACCTGGCGCGCACCAACCGTCATTTGCAGCAAAGTTATCGCGAACGCGAGCGACTCGATCTTGAACTTGAAAAGGTGAATGCAACGCTGGAAGGCAAAGTGGCCGAGCGTACCTGCGAGTTGCAGAAAAGCGAGGCGCGCTTCCGGCAGATGTTTGAAAATCATGCCTCGCCAATGCTGCTCATCGAGCCACAGGGGGGGCATGTAGTCAATGCCAATCAGGCTGCAGCGGCCTTTTACGGCTATGCCATTGAGCAGATGCAGGACATGAGTATTGCCCGGATCAATGATGAAAGCACGGTTGAGGTTGTTTTGAGCCGGCAAAGGGCGTTGAATGAGACGCGCAATTATTTTATCTTCCCTCATCGCCTGGCATCCGGCGAGGTGCGAACGGTAGAGGTTTATTCATCGCCGGTTGAGGTCGAGGGCCGCTTGTTGTTGTTTGCCATTATCCACGATATTACCGAGCGGCGTCAGCTGGAGGCGCAGATGCACGATCTGGCTTTTTATGATCCGCTCACCAAACTGCCCAACCGGCGTTTGCTGCTGGACAGACTGGACAAGGCGCTGATCTCGTGTTCGCGTAATCGTCGTCACGCCGCACTGATGTTCCTGGATCTTGATCATTTCAAGGTGCTCAACGATTTGCATGGCCATGATATGGGTGATCAGCTGCTAGTTGAGGTGGCAAGCCGTATCAGGGGCTGCATCCGCGATCAGGACAGCGCGGCGCGCTTTGGCGGCGACGAGTTTCTGGTGATGCTCGAAGGTTTGTCCGAACAGGTAGAGGAAGCGGTCGCGCAGGCCGATGCGGTAGCAGAAAAAATACGTACGGCGCTGGCCGAACCCTATGTGTTGACGCGCGATGAGGATCTGATCTCGCATCACTGCTCTTCCAGCATCGGCGTGACGGTGTTTCTGGACGGGGTCGATAATCTGGAGCAGTTGCTCAAGTGGGCCGATATGGCGATGTATCACGCCAAGGATGCCGGGCGCAACATGATCCGTTTCTTTGATCCTGCCATGCAGACCAGCATAGAGACGCGCGCAGCGCTGGAGTCTGATTTGCACACGGCGCTGGAACAGCATCAATTCAAGTTGTTCTACCAGTTGCAGGTGGACACGCAGGGTAAGCCGCACGGTGCTGAAGTTCTGGTGCGCTGGCTGCATCCAACACGTGGTCTGGTGTCGCCCGCGCAGTTTATTCCACTGGCGGAAGACACCGGGCTGATTGTGCCGATCGGGGCGTGGATACTGGATACGGCCTGCGAGCAGATCGCCATCTGGCAAGCCGCTCCCTATCCTGATGCGCTGATCATCGCGGTCAATGTCAGCGCCAAGCAGTTCCGTCAGGCCGATTTTGTCGAACAGGTGCAGAGGGCGGTCGTCAGGCACGGCATACCGCCGGCGTTGTTAAAGCTGGAGCTGACAGAGAGTCTGGTGCTGGACAATGTCGACGATACCATCGTCAAGATGAATGCGCTCAAGACCTTTGGTGTGAGTTTTTCGATGGACGATTTTGGTACTGGTTATTCCTCGTTGTCCTATCTGAAACGGCTGCCGCTGGATCAGATCAAGATAGACCAGTCCTTCGTGCGCGATATCACCTCTAATCAAACCGATCTTCTGATGGTCAAGACGATACTGGATCTGGGTAAAAATTTCGGTATGGACGTGATCGCCGAAGGGGTGGAAACATTGATGCAACTGGAAATGTTGCAAGGGTCAGGCTGCACGCGTTTTCAGGGTTATTTTTTCAGTAAACCTGTGCCTGTAGAGGAATTTGAGGCCTTGCTCTTAAAGAACAGGCCGCGTTGATCTGCACGAAGTGCCCGTGGCGCGGGGGAGTCTCTTTGCGCAAATCATTTCGGGAACGAAACACCTCGCCATCTTTACTATTCAACCGGTTGAAAATATCCGGCTGTCTGCGCGCCGGATATTCGTCTCATGCATACTAATGTGCATGGAGAAGTGGCCATCCCTGATAATGAAACCAGCCAGGCCTGTCGGCAGACAGGCACGAGTTTCGTTAATACTGCGAATAAGGAACAACCGGAGCGGGTCTGATGCTGACAGGGCCGGTTTCAGGTTTAAACATAAAGCGCATATACATCAGCAGGGAGTTAGGCGCGTAATAGGCCGAGCGCTCCATGCTGAATCGTCCGCCCAGTGCCATTTCCGGGCTGAGGCGATATTCGGCCAGTCCGCGCAGGCTATAGCCGAAGCCGCCGCCGGTGCTGCCCGGATAGCTGGCCTGTTTATAGTAAGCGGCAAAGTTGGGGCCGGCTGCGGCGACCGCTTGCAGTGCAGGATCGGTCGGATAATAAAGCGCGCCATCTTCTTTGGTGATCGAATAGGTGGCGGTGGCAGTCAGTTGATAGGAGAGCAGATTGGCGCGTCCGTTCAAGGAAACCGGTACGCCAAAGCTCAGGCTGCTTTGCGGGCTGTAATAACCGCCGTGACCAAAGGTGTAAAAAGACTGGTTATTCGAATAGCTCATGTAATTGGCATTTAATCCAATATTCAGCACGATGTCCTCAGCGCTGTACAGGTCGCGGTCTATCATGGTGCGCAGAAATAACCGGTCGTTGTTGAGCACATTTTTTCCGCGCAGCAGGCCGTAAGATCCCATCGCCGCGACGTTATTGCTGCCCAGCGTGGTGGACATGTAGAGGGTCAGTCCGGTGTTGGTGACCCCCCCCCAGACTGTGTTGCTGACCGGATCGGTGGTGCCGGCATAGGAGAGCAGGGAGCCGGTATAGGGGCGGCGGGACAGATTGAGCGAGTAGCTCAGTCGTCCGATGTCGCCGCCGGTACGTATGCTGCCGACCAGATTGCTGACGGCAAAGCCGATGCCGACCACGCCGATATCGGCCCGGAGGGAACCCTGTTCGTAGCCTAAAGCAAGCGAGGTTCCTGAGGCTTTTTGGGCCAGAGGTTGTGCGAGTGCCGCCTGGCGTGTTTGAATCTTGCCAAAGGTGGCCGCCTCTGCAAAGGTGGCGGGTAGCGAGCCGGCGTCGATATCTACTTTGTCTATCTGCACCGTGCCGCGCGCGTCATAACCTATCGGAAAACGTGCCCGCACCGGAATTTCGGTTGTGTTATAGGTGGAGGTGCCGCTGCCGGCTGTCTTCATCTGCATGTCCAGTCCAGCTTCGATCACGACAGGAGAGCGGGTGGCGGCAATACTGCTCATCTCGCGCTCGGCCATCGCGGCGGCGTTGTTGGAGACATATTTTTCACGGTTTACATCGCCAGCCAGCGCAGCGCGGTATACCTTCTCGCTCTCTGTGTTGCCGCTCAGGACAGGGGCTGTCCTGCCTACGGTTTTAGCGGAATCAGCCGATTTGGCGGGTAACAGATTGAGCAGTAACTCAGGTTTATCCGATGCCGGCTTGACTGGAGGTGGCGTTTTGTCTGTCGATGGCGCAGGCTGGAGATTTTTGGTTTTCTCGTAGTAACTCATCGCCTCGTTGTACTGGCCGTCGGCGCGAGCCAGATTGCCCGCCTGTAACAGAATTTCGCTGTTGGCCGGGAAGCGGCTGAGCAAATCGTTGACGGTCTGATGCGCGCCGGTTTTATCGCCGATGTTCTGTTGCAAACGCGCGATGCGCAAGCGGGCATCAATGTCGTCGCCACGGGTCAGCGCCAGCAATTCGCCGATTTCTCTTTGTGCATTGCTGTTCTGCTTGTCCTCGTAGTAGGCATAAGCCAGATCCCAGCGCAGGTTCAGATCGTTCGGGTATTGCTCCTTTTCCTGATTCAACAGCTCGATGGCGTTGTCAGGGAAGCCCGCCCTTGAAAAATAATTCCGGTGATAGCGGAAATAGTCGGCATTGCTCAGCGGCGTGCTGTTTAAGATGGCGTCGGCAAACTGGTTGGCCTGCTCGGTCTTGCCTTCCTTCATCAGCTTGTCGAAGTGTCTGCCAGCCATGGCGAACTCGATTTCCTGAATGGTGGCCTTGTATTTGACGGTTAAGTTATCGTTGCTGTCCGGGATATTCAGAGTGGGTAGATAGCTGACCAGTTCCTGATCCTTGCCGGCGCGATTGAGCAGACTGGCAAAATACACCTGAGTGGACAAGGGCGACGGTTGCGGCAGTTTGCGCATGGCGCTGAGTCCCTGATTGGGCAGCCCCAGTCTGAACCAGCCTTCGGCGACCTGCTCGGTGGCAGGATAATTGCCGCGCGAGTGAGCCTCGGCAATCGCCATGATACGGATCGCTTCCTTGCGATTTCCGCCCGCCATGCGATTTTCCGCCTGCTGGAAGTAATATTGTACCTGCGCGCGGTTACGTGTTTCGCGCATCGGCTCGGTGAGTGCGTCCTCCGGAATCTTATTGAGGCTGTCGAGGCCGCCTGTGTAATCATCAATGCTCAGCAGCACCAGTGCGCGCGCATAGTGCATTACCGGGTCTTTGGGGGACAGGGTTGCGCCTTCCTGCATGAGCTGCTTGCCCAGCGGGGTAAGTCCGATGCTGACGTAGAGTTTGGCCAGTGCAAAACGCGTCCAGGGCTCTTTCGGATCCAGCAGCACGGCCATTTCCAGTGCCTGTATTGCCTGGCCGGGGCGATGCGCGGCGATGTACAGATCCGCTTCTTCGCGCAGCAGGCCAGCCTGCGCGGCAGGATTTTTATTGAGTTCATTCGGATAGTTTTTCTGCACCTGATTGATCAGATCCAGTGCTTCAACTTCGCGCTGTGTGCGAGTTAGCAAGCTGCTCAGGCCGCGTATGGCCGAGACGTTAAAAGCCTCTTTTTGCAGTGCGGCGCGATACAGGCGTTCCGCCTCCGTCAGGTCGTTTCCGGCTGCCTTGATATTGCCCAGCACGGCTAACGCATTCGGTTCATCCGCCTGTAAAGCGAGTGCCTGATGGGCCGCAGCTTCCGCTTCGGCTAATTTGTTGGCTTCGAGCAGGTCGCCGGCTGCGCGCATGTTTTTCCAGAATCCTGCGGTGATGACCAGTCCCTTCCAGCGTGCGCTCTCACCCCCGGTGGCGTCAGACGCCTGCGAGAACCACTGCTCGGCTTCCTGATTCTTGCCCTGCCTGAGTTTGACAAAGCCTAAGCCGCCCAGCACTTCCGGATCTTGCGGGCGTCGTTTGAGTACATCGAGCAGGCCGCTCTCGGCCAGTTCCAGATCGCCGTCTTCCAGTGCATCCAGCGCGTTAGTGCGCGCGACGATGTCGGGGTCGTTCGCCTTGACGGTATTCGCTTCAGCGATCGGGGTTTCGGTTTGCGAGCTTGCCGGCTGGTTTTTTACAGTGGATTTACGCGGTGTTTTTGTCTTTTTAACGGTTTTAACAGTAATGGCTTTTTGTTTGCTCACCACGCTACGCACGGCCGCATTCTTTTGCACATCAGCCAGCAGGGTGATCATCTCCTGATCGTTAGGATAGGTGGCCAGAAAGTGTTTAATGGCATTTTGTTTGGCGGGATTGTCGGGCAGCTTATGTAAACTACGTCGCCAGCCTTCCTGGAGGCGCCGGGTACTGACACCGGCAATGCCAGCCAGCGCTTCGTAGCCTGACACGGCATCAGGCAGTAATTCGCGCCGGTTGGCTTGCAGTTCAAGTTGGAGCAGGCGATACCGTGTATTCCCGGATTTCTTGTACAGCGCCGACAGTTCCTCATCCGTTTTGTTGAACTCGGATTTGGGGGCGTTGCGAAAGCGTGACTCATCGAATTCTTCGACAGGTTCGTTCGCGGCGGGTTTAGCGCCCGGCATAGCCGGTTGTGCATATACCGGCGCGGAAACTGCTGTTGTTGCTGGAGGGGGGGGAGGCGATGCCAGAGGCGGGGCAGCAGGGGGGGCAGAAGCTGGCTTGCTGGTTTCGCCAGGATTCGGGTCACCCACTTTCATGCGATAAGTCTTGCCCAGTTCGAGCGCACGCGTGCTGTTGGGGGCGACTTTTTCCAGACTGCGCAGATAGCGCAGCGCCTGGTCGGGTTTGCCGTGTTGCAACTCAATATTGCCGAGCATAAACAACCCCTCTTCCGAGTCGGGTTCAATCAGGATCAATTTAAGCAAAAAGTTTTTTGCGCGATCCGGGCGGTTTTTTTGCTCCCATTTTTTCGCGCTGCTCAATAATTCGCCGGTGCCGGATTGGGCAGCGATAACCGGGGATGAAATGATACCTGCCAGAACCAGAGTGAGCGACAGGTTGCGTAAGTTTATTGGCATTTTGATATCCAGCGAGTGATTAAATTACCTTTTAAATCAAAGTGATACAATTTATTTAGCCAGCCTGTGGCATACAGTGTCAGCACCTGATCGTAATAGTTTTCTGCGCCCGGCGGACTGGCATTGAGCCGCCTCACCTGTTCGAGCGCAGTGTCCTTTAAGCCCGACGCCAGTAAAAAAGGCAATACCGCAGCAGAAAATCCGACCGGCCCCGAATTGTAAGCGGTACCGGTGCTGATTTCTATCGATTCGGGCGGCGAATGCTGCCTTGAGATAAATTGTGCCATCGGTTTAAACCGGTCGGTCAGCAAGCGGCGGGCGGGGTCATCACGATTTAACAGTCCGGCCCACAAATAGACGCGGATCGCATCATAAGAGCCTATGCCGCGTTTGTCCGTTTCAGGGACGGGTACAAAGCCCAGTTTCTCGTCGTAGAGCGTCCAGTCAGGCGCATAACCTTGCGCGGAGGCGTTGACGATGATTTGCAGGGATGAGTCGGTCAGCGCCGTCCAGCGCGGGTCTTTGCTGCGGTTGGCAAACCAGCGCATCAACTGCATCGGCAGATAACTGGGGTTGAGGCGCACGTGTCCACCCTCCTGAAAGCCGTTGGAGCCGGGCAGCAACACCAGTCCAAGATGGGCGACTTCGGCTGTTTCAACGTTGAGAATGCGGTTGGCCATCAGGGAAGAAAGTGCGACATAGCGGCGATCTGTCCACAGCCTGCCGGCCTCACCTGCGGTATAAGCGAGCCACAAATCTGCATCGGAGGCGGAGTTCTCGTCCAAAATTCCCCAGTCTCCGGCCTCTCGTCTGCCCCATAACCAGGCGGGCAGGCGGGTGGTCAGATCACCTTCTGCCAGATTGATTTCAGTCCAGTTAAACAGTTTGTCGAAAGTCGTCCGGTCATTGGCGACCAGTGCAAAAAACAGTGCATAGGCCTGCCCCTCCGAGGTGGTGCGCATGTCGCCCGTGTTGTTGTCGATGACACGACCTTCTTCATCGATAAAGTTTTTCTTGAAAGATTCCCAGGCAGGCCAGGATGGCTCGCAAGCGACCGGTGCAGCGTGGGCTGTCATCCCCAGATTGAAGAACAGCAGCAGGGTCAGGCAGCGCAGTGTTCGGTACATAAACTTGGCGTCAGGTCGCATTAAATGACTACTTTTTAGTTAACGATTGCATGAAAAAAGCACCAGCCAGGATTTTGTGCGGGAATACTATGTCTTTGATTTGTGTAACGTTTTGATTTTGTGGTATTTTATTTGGTACCATTTCCTGTTGCACGATGCGCTGCAAAATACAATTTTTGAGTTCCGGATAGTACGCAAGGCGGGCTAACTTTGCAATGCGTCTTACCAACAGTCAGGCGCGGGTTAGAATGCGCACCTGATTGATTTTTGTTAAGTATTTTGTGATCCGAGCTAAAAACTACTACTGGCGTATTGCAGGCTATTATTTCTTCTACTATGCCTTTATCGGGCTGTTTGCACCCTATTGGAGTCTGTATCTACAGTCCATACATTTTAGTGCGGTCGAAATCGGGATATTGATGTCGGTGCAGCCGGTGATGCGCATGCTGGCCCCCACCCTGTGGGGCTGGCTGGCCGATCACACCGGCCGGAGATTGCTGGTGATACAAGTCGCGGCAATGCTGAGCGCGTTTTTCTATCTCGGGGTGTTTGTTACGACCAGTTTCTGGGGAATGTTGCTGGTGCTGGGCCTGATGAGTTTCTTCTGGAGCGCGTCTATGCCGCTGGTTGAAGCGACGACCCTAAGCTATCTGGGCTCGCATAGCGCCCGCTACGGACGGCTGCGTTCCTGGGGGTCGGTCGGTTTTATTGTTTCGGTGGTGGGTCTGGGCTATGCCTTCGACTACATAGCCATCGCCTGGCTGTTGTGGGCGGGCTTGATCTGTGAGTTGGGGATATTGCTCTTCTCCCGGCAGATGCCGCAGACGCCGGTGTTGCCGCATCATACCGATCATCAGTCTATCCGGAAGATTATATGGCAGCCCCGTGTGCGGATCCTGTTTGCGGCTTGTTTTCTGATGTCCGCCGCGCACGGCCCGTATTACACGTTTTATTCCATTTATCTGGTTGAACACGATTATGCCAAGAGTGCGGTGGGTGGCTTGTGGGCGCTGGGGGTGATCTGCGAAATCGCTGTTTTTTTCCTGATGCCGCGACTGGCGCAGCGTTACGGCTACAATCGAGTCTTGATGGCCAGCTTTGCGCTGGCTGTGCTGCGCTTTTTGCTGATAGGCTGGGGCGTGGATTTTCTCTCCCTGCTTCTGATCGCTCAAGTGCTGCATGCGGCAACTTTCGGCTCATATCACGCTGCCTCGGTGGGGTTGGTACATGCGCTTTTCCAGGGGCGCCACCAGGCGAGGGGGCAGGCGTTGTTCGGCAGTATTACTTATGGTGCGGGCGGTATGCTGGGCGGGCTTATCAGTGGCCCCCTCTGGCAGTACTACGGCGCGAGCGCCTTATTTACCGGCAGTGCGCTGATGGCATTGAGCGGTCTTTTGCTGATGAAATGGAAACTTGCATTGGCCAAGGCGCAGCAGGCGATATAATTACGGTGCGCAGCTTACGGCGCGGTTAAGTCAGGAGTGTCCAGTGCATCACCCTAATGATCCTAAACTTCCCGGTTGGTCAGCTTATCTGGACAGGCTGGAGGCGCAGTCACATCACGAGGACGGGCACGAAGCGGACAGAGCAGATACGGCAGTCGCTCAAGTTCAACCTCAAGTTCAACCTCAACCTCAACCCGCCACAGTGCGACAAACCGATCCGCGTTGGACTCAACCGGCCTGGATAGTAAAAATCACTCTGGGCTCCTGGGTGTATTACTTTCTGGCGAAACTGGTCATGTACGGGATGGAGCTAATCGCCTTCCACCCGCTGCACAACCTGGCACTCGCGGCCTTTATCATGCTGCCCGCGCCTTCCGTATTTTGGCGCAGTGTTAAGCGCATCCTCACGATATTGCTGGCGTTGGCGTTACTTTACTATGATTCCTGGCTGCCCTCGATCGCACGGGTTATTGCAAAAGAGTCCTCGCTGGCGAATTTCAGGCCGAGTTATCTGCTGGAATTACTGACACGATTTGTCAGTTGGCAGGCGGTCTTGTCGTTATTCTTGGTATGGGCAATTTACCGGCTTTTATCTTACTGGCTGCGTGCTGAATGGCTGATCATGCTTGCGATGCTGCTGCTCTTCATCGTGCAATGGCCGCCGCGTGGCGAAGTGGTGTCGGTCGGGCCGCATTCGGCGGGTAAAACGCCGGACATGGAGCAGGTGGTGCAGGGCTTTTTTGACAGGGAGTCGCAGCGACGCGTGACTCTTCCCGTGCCGGATTCGCCGCCGTTTGATGTAATGTTTATTCACGTATGCTCGCTCTCCTGGGACGATGTGCGCGCGGTCGGCTTGGAGCAGCATCCGCTGTGGCAACGTTTCGATATTCTGCTGAGCCATTTTAATTCTGCCGCGTCTTATAGCGGTCCGGCGGCGATTCATCTGTTGCGCGCCACCTGCGGGCAGCAGTCACATGAAAAACTTTATCAGCCTACGGCCAGCCACTGTTATCTGATGGATAGCCTCCAAGGATTGGGCTATGAACCTCAACTGGCGCTTAATCACAATGGAAAATTCGATGATTTCTTAGGTCAGGTGCAGACGCATGGCCGTATGCCTATGTCGCCCCTCGCGCTGGAGGGGGTGAACATTGCGCAATATTCGTTCTACGAGACGCCTGTTTATGACGATCTGTCGGTGATCAATCGCTGGCTGACGGTACGTCAAAAATCCGGCAGTGCCCGCGTTGCCCTGTACTACGATACGGTGAGCCTGCACGATGGAAACTATCTGCCCGGGGGTGAATCGTTGCCCAATACCTTGTCCAGCTACCAAGCACGCTTGCAGCGCTTTCTGGATAATATGGAAAAAATTATGCAAAAGCTGGATGATTCAGGGCGGCGCGTTGTCGTGGTGATGGTGTCAGATCATGGCGGTGCCGTGCGCGGTGATAAGCGGCAGATACCCGGTTTGCGCGAGATCCCGACACCGCATATCGCACTGGTTCCGGTGGGGATCAAGGTGGTAGGCGGCGGGGTGAGACGGGCCGGTGCGACCGTGACGGTCGATCAGCCTGCCAGTTATCTGGCGATTGCACATGTGCTGGCGGGTATGCTGGAAAAGTCACCTTTTAAAGCCGGTTCGTTTGTGCCGTCAGCTTATCTTGTGGATTTGCCGCTGACGCCGTTTGTTGCGCAAAACGAAAACACCACCGTAGCGGAATATGGTCATCGCTATTATCTGAACAATGCGGCCGCCGGATGGGAGGATTATGCCGAATTTAATGCCTCTCCCGTCCAACCCTAGCGGCGGCTATTCGGGCGGTCATGCTACAATGAGCCCCTGTACGGCGCTTTAAATTGATGCTCAGGCTGGTAGCTCAAATGAAAAGTCGATCTTTGTTTAACGTGATTAAGCCCGAAACTGCAAGTTCCGCCGACGAGGTGCAGCGGGTCGGGAGTAGCCGGCAGGAGTGCGCGCCGGAAGCGCTTTGTTCGTCAAACAATGCTGCGGCTGTGCAAGGCAGCGCTGAATTCAACGTCAAATTCCTGCTTTGGAACACGGTGTCCCGGGTTTTGCCGGATTTGTCCGGACAAAAAATGGTCGGCAGTTGCAACGGCTGCGGGAATTGTTGCCGCGCGTCAAAATGTCAGTTTCTTGCTGAACGCGACGGCAGGGGATTTTGTACCATTTACCACCACCCGCTAAGAAAGCTGCTCAATTGCGATTCTTATCCAGCCAATCAGCGTGCCGTTGCAATGGTGGACTGTCCTGGTTTTAAGTTTGTCAAAAAAAGTAATAAATGTTTATAATCAAACAGTTATTATTGTTCTTCGCCGCTTTTTACGACGGCGGGTCAGGAGTTGCAAGTGAGTCATCATACTGATCCGAAATTACCTGGTTGGTCGGCCTATCTGGATCGACTGGAGGGGCAGGCGCATCATGTGGAGGAGCTGGTGCATCCGCAGGAAGGGGGGGCGTCGTTGCATAGCGCCGCTCAAAGTGTACCTGCCCAAGAGTGTTCGGGGCCGCAGGCCGTTATTGCGACCGGGCGATGCAAAGAAGCACTGTTCGCCCGATTTTCACTGGGGATGTGGGGTTTTTATTTTCTTGCGAAGTTAGGCATGTACTGGATGGCGCTGATGAATTTCCATCCTCTGGAAAATATCGCGCTGGCCGGATTTATTTTATTGCCGGTTACCACGCGCACGCTGCGTAAAGTGCAGCATGCACTGATCCCGCTGTTTGCCTTGATGCTGCTTTATTACGATTCCTGGTTGCCGCCGGTAAGACGGCTTATTTCACAGGCGACCTGGTGGACCGACTTTAGTTTTTCCTATTTCGTGGAGTTGCTGATGCGTTTCATCAGCCTGCCGGTTATCGGTACTCTGTTAATCGCAGGTGCAGCGTACTGGGTTTTGTCTCATCTGATGCGCACCGGTGCTGTGGTGATGTTTATGATGCTGCTGGTGGGCGTCATGCAAAGTTCGCTGTTCGAGGCCGTTGAACAGAAACTTGAGAACAATCCGGCGGGGGTGAAAAATGTCAGACCGGATATGGACAGGGTGTTGCAGAAGTTTTTCGACCGTGAAGCGGAGCGTTCGGTCTTATTTAGCCGACCCTCACCCAAAGAATTGCCGTTTGATGTGGTTTTCATTCATGTCTGTTCGCTGTCCTGGGATGACTTGCGTGCGGTCGGTCTGGAAGACCATCCCTTGTGGCGGCGTTTCGATATGGTATTCAAACGTTTTAATTCTGCCGCATCATACAGTGCGCCGGCGGTGATTCATTTGTTGCGTGCCACGTGCGGGCAGCAGTCGCATGAAAAGGCATATCTTCCAGTGCCCGAAAAATGTTATTTGATGAACAGCCTGCAAGCGAGCGGTTTCGATCCGAATCTGGCCTTGAATTTCACGGGTAATTTCGATAATTTCATCGAGCAAGTGCAAACGCACGGCAACCTGAGGGTGCCGCTGATGTCACAGAGCGGACTGGATATCGCCCAGTATGCCTTTAATGAATCGGTTATTTACGATGACTTGTCGGTATTGAATCGCTGGTTGTCTGTCCGGCAAAGATCCAGCAGCGCGCGCGTTGCGCTTTTCTATAATACGATCAGTTTGCATGACGGCAACCACTATCCCGGTGCGGACGCCCTGCCCAGCACACTGAAAAACTACGAGGCTCGCTTGCGCAAGTTTTTAGATGAAATGGATGTGTTCATGCAAAATATGGAAAACGCCGGGCGGCGTGCGGTGGTTGTGATGGTGCCTGAACACGGCGCAGCAGTGCGGGGTGATAAACAGCAAATGCCCGGTTTGCGTGAAATTCCGACGCCTAATATCACGCTGGTACCGGTCGGTGTTAAGTTCATTGGCGCACAGCGTGAAGGTGCGGCGTTATCGATAGATCAGCCCACCAGTTATCTGGCAGTTTCACACCTGATTGCGCGTATGCTGGAAGCTTCGCCTTATGCCGGCGCCGGATTTTCACCGGTCAATTATGTCAGCGATTTGCCCGAGACGCCGTTCGTTGCGCAAAATGACAGAACAACGGTGGCTGAGTACAATCACCGCTATTACATTAATCGAAATTCGGAGGGCTGGGAGGATTATGCTGAGTTCAATGCGTCGGTCACGCCACGATGACGGGAGATGCTCTCGTGCCGTTTGCCAAAATTGCAAATTTTAGTGAGGCTGGCCGGTGACACGTGCCGTTAATCAGGGCTTGAATAAATCCACGCCGGGTGAAGCACCTGATGCCCTGCGGGATTTGCCGCACTGGTCTGCCTATCTGGATAAGCTAAGCGAACTCGCCTCGCGCAAAGGGGCAGCAAATGAGAGGATGGCACCGCCGCAGGTCATACGGCGAGAGCAGGCACATCCGCCTATCGGTGAGCGCCGTGCGGGCGGCGAACCATTGAGCGCCCCCGCAGAGTCTGCCGCAGGCGGGTCGTTGCTCAGACGGCTGATGGGCAAAATGAGCGAAAAGTTCAGCCGCCAAGCAAATGAGTCTGGTGTGAAAAAAACGGGTCGGCGCCAGCATCTCGCTCGTCCCGTCGGTGACAGGCGGGCAAGCGTGCTCTCGCCGACTGCCAACTTCACGCTGGGCAGGTGGAGTTTTTACTTTATTATTAAACTCGGGCTGTACTGGAAAGGGCTGATCAGCTTCCATGCGCTGCCTAATCTGTTTTTCGCCTTGTTCTTATTGACGCCCGTTTCATCAAGAGTCGGGCGCAGGGTAAAAAACTTTATCGCCAGCGTTTTGGCGGTGATGTTGCTTTATTACGATTCGTGGTTGCCGCCCGTTGCTCGCCTGATTTCGCAGGCATCGTTGTTGTCAGAGTTTAGTTTCAGCTATCTCGTTGAATTGCTGTCGCGATTTATCAATATGTCGGTCATTGGCACCGTGTTCGTTGCCTGGCTGGTGTTCTGGGTGTTGTCGCGCTGGGTGCGTGTGGGCGTGCTGGTGGTCGCCGGCATGTTGGTCATCTGGTTAGTTAAGAGTCCGATGATCGACAATATTGCGCATCTGCTCGAAAGCGATACCAAGCAGGCAGCGATCAGTGTCGCGGATAACGCCAAGCCGGATATGGACAGGGTGTTGCAGGACTTCTTCGACAAGGAGTCGCAGCGCGCTGTCATATTTACGCCGCCAGCGGCTACGGCAGCGCCATTTGATGTGGTTTTTTTGCATGTTTGCTCGTTGTCGTGGGACGACGTGCGCATGGTGGGGCTGGAGCAGCATCCGCTGTGGGCGCATTTCGATTTTTTGCTGAACAAATTTAATTCTGCTGCTTCCTACAGTGGCCCGGCTGCGGTGCATTTGTTGCGCGGAAGCTGTGGTCAGACCAAGCACGAGAGTATGTACACGCAGACCGCCGAGAAATGTTATCTGCTGGATAGTCTGCAACAGAGCGGCTTCGAGCCTAATTTGGCGATGAACCACAACGGTAAATTTGACGACTTTCTCGGTCAGGTGAAAACCCATGGACGGGTGGTGGTGCGCCCGCTGCCGACGGAGGGTTTGCCCGCTGCACAGTACGCCTTCGATAACTCGGCTGTGTATGATGATTATGCCGTGCTCAACCGCTGGATCGATACGCGCAATAAGTCTGCCAGTCCGCGAGCGGTACTTTATTACAACACCGTCAGTTTGCACGACGGGAATCACCTGCCAGGGACTTATGCTGAACCGAATACGGCCAAGACTTATGTAATTAGGTTGTCTAAGTTGTTGGATAATTTAGAAAAATTTATGATCGAGCTGGAGCGCTCAGGGCGGCGGACGGTGGTTGTGATGGTGCCGGAACACGGCGCAGCCTTAAGTGGCGACAAACGGCAGATTTCCGGATTGCGCGAAATTCCGACACCGGCGATTACCATGGTGCCTGTAGGTATCAAAGTGGTTGGCGGAAAAAGGGCGGGTGAGTCGTTGTCGATTGATCAGTCCACCAGCTTTCTGGCGATCTCCCATATCGTGCAGCGCATGCTGGAAAAGTCGCCCTATGCCGGCAATAGCTTTATGCCGTCTGATTATGTCGTGGATTTGCCGCTGACCCCCTTTGTTTCGCAAAACGAAAGATCTACGGTAGCGGAATACAATCATCGTTTTTATCTCAATCGCGGTGACGGCGAATGGGAAGAATACGAGGAGTTCAACAAGACGGACGTCAAGCCATAACGCCAGATGGAAGATCCGCACAAGCATCAATCCGGAATTACCCATGTGTGGCGGGCAATGGGCGTTGCGTTGCAAGGATTGACTGCGGCATGGCGACACGAAGATGCTTTTCGTCAGGAATTGATAGTTGCACTGATCGCCATACCGATTGCCCTGAGGTTTGGCGGCTCAAGTTTTGCGAAGGCCTTGCTGGTGGCGAGCATCTTCGCCGTTCTGATCGTGGAATTGCTCAATTCGGCGTTGGAGGCGGCGGTCGATCACACTTCTCTGGCGCTTCATCCGCTGGCCAAACGCGCCAAAGATATCGCCAGTGCGGCGGTATTGCTGACTATTATCAATGCGGCTTTCATCTGGGGGATGATTTTTTTATTCTGAAACGTTGTTTTCATTCGCTATCTTCAAGCGTCAGGCTGTCAAGCCGTGACTGTTGTGGCATAATCCCGCGCTCTAAAACCGAGTATCAGGCAGGCTAAATACCATGAATGCGCAAACCCTTTACGACAAACTCTGGAATGACCATGTGGTGCGCGAGGAAACTGACGGCACGGCGCTGATTTACATCGACCGTCATCTGGTTCATGAAGTGACCAGTCCGCAAGCTTTTGAGGGACTGAAACTGGCCGGACGCAAGTTATGGCGTACCGCATCCATCCTGGCGGTGGCGGATCACAATGTGCCCACGACAGGACGCGCTCAGGGGATTACGGACCCGATTGCGCGTCTGCAAGTGGAGACGCTGGATGCCAACTGCGCCGAGTTTGGTGTCAACGAATTTAAAATGAACGACCTGCGTCAGGGTATTGTGCATGTGGTCGGCCCGGAACAAGGATCAACCCTGCCCGGGATGACCGTGGTGTGCGGTGATTCGCATACCAGTACCCACGGCGCATTCGCAGCGCTGGCATTTGGCATCGGTACGTCTGAAGTCGAGCATGTGATGGCGACGCAATGTTTGCTGATGAAAAAGAACCGCGCGATGCAGGTGCTGGTTGACGGTGTGCTGGGCAACGGTGTGACTGCAAAGGATGTGGCGCTGGCGGTGATCGGCAAGATTGGTACGGCAGGCGGCACGGGTTTTGCCATTGAGTTTGCCGGCAGCGCGATACGCGGCTTGTCGATGGAAGGCCGCATGACCTTGTGCAATATGGCGATCGAGGCCGGTGCGCGTGCGGGCATGATCGCCGTGGATGATACGACCGTGCATTATTTTCAGGGTCGTCCCTACGCCCCGCAGGGAGAAACCTGGGATAAGGCGGTTGCATACTGGCGCACGCTGCACAGTGATGCGGGCGCGGTTTTCGACGCCGTGGTGACGCTGGATGCCGCCGAAATCAAACCTCAAGTGACTTGGGGAACTTCACCTGAGATGGTGGTGGCGGTGGATGGTTGTGTGCCGGATCCGGCCACGATGACCGATCCCGTCAAGCGCGAAGGGGCGGAGCGCGCCTTGCAGTACATGGGTTTGCAGGCCAATACCCCGATCACGGAAATTATGGTCGATAAGGTGTTTATCGGTTCCTGCACCAATGCGCGTATCGAAGACATGAGAGCGGCGGCTGAAGTTGCGCGTGGCAAAAAGGTCGCCGTGAAACAAGCGCTGGTCGTCCCCGGTTCCGGTCTGGTGAAGGCGCAGGCGGAACTGGAAGGGCTGGACAAGATTTTTATCGAAGCGGGTTTTGAGTGGCGCGATCCGGGTTGTTCGATGTGTCTGGCGATGAATGATGACCGCCTGTCACCGGGTGAGCGTTGCGCCTCGACCTCCAACCGGAATTTCGAAGGACGTCAGGGGCAGGGCGGACGCACGCATCTGGTCAGTCCGCAAATGGCGGCAGCGGCAGCGATTGCCGGTCATTTTGTCGATATCAGCAAAATTTAAGGGAATGATGATGAAAACATTGATATTGGTGTTGGCTGTGTTCGTGTTGGCAGGTTGCAACACGATAGAGGGCCTCGGTAAAGACATCCAAAAAGGTGGCGCAAAACTCGAAAAGGCGGCTGAACGGTAATGGATAAATTTACTAAACTCGATGGTCTGGTCATGCCTTTGGATCGCGCTAACGTGGATACGGATGCGATCATCCCCAAGCAGTTTTTAAAATCGATCAAGCGCTCCGGTTTCGGGCCGAACGCCTTTGATGAGTGGCGTTATCTGGACTGCGGCGAGCCGGGGATGGATAATTCTAAGCGTTTGATTAATAAAGATTTTGTTCTAAATCATCGACGTTATCAGGGGGCGCAGGTATTGCTTGCCCGGGAGAATTTCGGTTGCGGTTCTTCGCGTGAGCATGCACCCTGGGCGCTGGAAGACTGCGGTTTTCGCGTGATCATCGCGCCCAGTTTTGCCGATATCTTTTTCAACAACTGTTTCAAAAACGGTCTGCTGCCGATTCGATTGTCGGCGGAGTTGGTGGACGAGTTGTTCCGTGCGGTGGAAGCGCATATCGGTTACAAACTGCGGGTCGATCTGGAAGCGCAAACCATCACCACGCATGATGGCCTGGTTTATCCGTTTGAAGTCGACGCGTTCCGTAAGCACTGTCTGCTCAACGGTCTGGACGATATCGGTCTGACCTTGCAGCATGTGGATGAGATTTCGGCGTATGAGGTGAAACACCGCGCGGCACAACCCTGGCTGTAATTTTAAATGAAATATAAAACGTGAAAAGAGAAATGTGAAAAGAGAAACGTGATTGTTGCGGTGCAATGGTATTCCATTTCACGTTTCACCTTTCACAGATTTTGGAGAGAGTATGAAAATTGCAGTTTTGCCGGGTGACGGCATAGGACCTGAGATCGTGGCACAAGCTGCGAAAGTACTGGAAGCTTTGCGTAGCGACGGGCTGAAGATTGAGTTGGAATATGCGCATATCGGCGGCGCAGGGTATGATGCGGCGCGTGATCCGTTTCCGGCTGAAACCGAGAAGCTGGCTTTAGCCTCCGATGCGGTGCTGTTAGGGGCTGTCGGCGGCTATCAGTATGATGCGCTGCCGCGTCCGATGCGCCCGGAGCAAGGGTTGCTTCGTATACGTAAATGTTTGAATTTATTCGCTAATTTGCGTCCCGCTCTGGTGTATCCGGAGCTGGTGGATTCATCCAGTTTGAAGCCTGAGCTGGTGTCCGGTCTGGATATCATGATCTTGCGCGAATTGACCGGCGACATTTATTTCGGCCAGCCGCGCGGTATCCGCACACTGGATAATGGTGAACGTCAGGGTTTTGATACCATGCACTACAGCGAGTCGGAAATTCGCCGCGTAGCGCATGTCGGTTTTCAGATTGCCATGAAGCGCAATAAGAAGATGTGCTCGGTGGATAAAGCGAATGTGTTGGATACCAGCATGCTGTGGCGCGAGATCGTGGGCGAAGTGGCGAAGGATTATCCTGAAGTCGTTTTGTCGCATATGTATGTGGACAATGCGGCGATGCAACTGGTGCGTGCGCCCAAGCAATTCGACGTGATTTTGACCGGTAATATTTTTGGTGATATTTTGTCGGACGAAGCCTCAATGCTGACAGGTTCCATCGGCATGTTGCCATCCGCTTCGCTGGATGCGAACAACAAGGGGCTGTATGAGCCTTGTCACGGTTCGGCACCGGATATCGCCGGTATGGATATTGCCAATCCGCTGGCGACAATTTTGTCGGTAGCGATGATGATGCGCTATACCTTCGGTCAGGAGGAAGTGGCGCAGCGTATTGAAGCTGCGGTGCGCAAGACATTGCAACTGGGTTTGCGTACCGGTGATATTTATCAGACGCCGGCCTGCGGCGGGCAGGGTATGCAAAAAGTGGGTACGGCCGCGATGGGCGATGCGGTCGTGAAGGCGCTGTAGGTCGGGTTTCAACCCGACCTACAAAATTTGAATTTTAAGGAATGAGAAACATGAGCAAGCAATACGATGTATGTATTCTGGGTGCTACCGGTGCGGTGGGCGAGGCAATGTTGTCGATACTGGAACAGCGCAAATTTCCTGTGCGCAACCTGTATTTGCTGGCTTCCAGTCGTTCTGCCGGCACCGTGCTGACGTATCGCGGTGAGGAATTAACCGTTCTGGATGTAGATAGCTTCGATTTCTCCCGTGCGCAAATCGGTTTGTTTTCGGCCGGTGGCAGCGTCTCTGAAAAATATGCTCCGATCGCCGCCGCCGCAGGTTGCGTGGTGATCGATAATACGGCACATTTCCGCTATGACCGCGACATTCCACTGGTTGTGCCGGAAGTGAATCCGCACGCTATCGCTCAGTACAAAAATCGCGGTATTATCGCGAACCCGAATTGCTCGACGATACAGATGCTGGTGGCATTAAAGCCGATCAAGGATGCGGTAGGCATCGCGCGTATCAACGTGGCGACTTATCAGGCAGTATCAGGCACAGGTAAGGAAGCGATCGACGAGCTGGCCGGTCAAACCCGTGCGCTGTTCAATTCGCAGGATGTGGAAGTAGAAGTTTATCCAAAGCGCATCGCCTTTAATGTGTTGCCGCAGATCGACGTGTTTATGGAAAACGGCTACACCAAAGAAGAAATGAAGATGGTCTGGGAAACCCAGAAAATCATGGAAGATGACAGCATCATGGTCAACCCGACGGCGGTTCGTGTGCCGGTATTCTACGGTCACTCCGAAGCGGTGCACATTGAAACGCACAAGAAGATCACTGCCGAAGAGGCGCGTGCCTTGCTGGAAAAAGCACCTGGTGTGATCGTCATGGATGAACATGTGCCGGGCGGATGGCCGACTGCGGTGGATGCGGCGGGGCGTGATGCGACTTATGTAGGCCGCATACGCGAAGATATCTCACATCCGATGGGGCTGGATATGTGGGTGGTCAGCGATAACGTGCGTAAGGGCGCGGCGCTCAACAGCATACAGATCGCGGAGATTCTGATCGCTGAGTATTTGAAATAGTATTAAGGGTGGTGGCTAAATGAATAGCCCCATGATGTTTGTCGTCCAATAAATAAAGCGAGGCAATAACGTGCGAAAACCTCAGGTTAAACGACTCAACTGTCAAAAGACTGCGTCTGATCTTAATATGCCTCAATCGACCGGACTGAGTATGCAATCAGGCGGATTGGGCAATCTGATGCCGGGCAAATCATTGAAGATGATGCAAGTGCTCGGTTTGACGGCGGGTTTAACACTGAGCGCATGGGGTCATGCTGTGGGCTTGGGCGGTATCAATGTTGTCTCAGCGCTAGGTCAGCCATTAAAAGCGGAAATCGAACTGGTGGCGGTCAGTCGAGCCGACAAGCCCAGTCTGGTTGCGAGACTGGCGTCCCCTGATGCTTATAAAGGCGCAGGGTTAGATTATCCTTACGGCGCGAAATACACTTTTCAGATTGAAAGCCGCGACAACGGTGAACCTTATCTGAAGTTATCCAGCAACCGGGAAATCAACGATCCGTTCGTCAGTCTGCTGGTCGAGCTGTCATGGGCCTCCGGTAAATTGATGCGCGAGTACACATTTTTGCTGGATCCGCCGGGCTATGTGGCTATTCAGCCCAAATCTGTCGCAGCACCCGAAGTGGTGCCTGCGGCCGTGCAGGAAGCGCCTGTCGAGGTAAAGGCTGCGACGCAGACCGTGGTTAAACCTGAGGAAGTGAAGACGGAGGAGCTGAAGGCTGTTGAAGTCCCCGCTGAACCCGCTGCCCGGCCAGCGGCTGAACCGGCACCAGCGAAACCGGTAAAAGTTGAACTGACTGCTAAAGAGCCGATTGCAGTGAAGCGTGGTGACTCATTGAGTAAAATTGCCGCGCAAATTAAACCGGATGATGTCAGTCTGGAACGTATGCTGGTTGCGTTATACCGTGCCAATGCCAATCAGTTCGATGGCAGAAACATGAATCGCATCAATGTCGGAAAAATTCTGCGTATGCCGGAGCCGGGCGCCCTCGACGGGGTATCGCAAGCTGAAGCGGTGCAGGAGATTCATGCTCAGTCAGCAGACTGGAATGCTTATCGTCAAAAACTGGCGGTCGCAGCGACCTCCAGCCGTCAGGGTGAATCCACCAGCCAGGTTGCTACTGGAAAAATTACAGCGCCGGTGTCCGACGATGCTCCGGTAGCGTCCGAAACTGCAAAGGAAGTGCTGCGTCTGTCCAAGGGTGAGAAGCCGGGTGATGGCGCCGGCGTGGCGGCGCGTTCCGCACAGGAAAAGAAGAATGCAGCGGCAGAAGATGCAATCGCCAGAAGCAAGGCAGCCAAAGAAGAAAAGGCGCGCGTGGCGATGCTGGAAGCCAATCTTAAGGATATGCAGCGTTTAGCCAAGATCAAGTCTGAAGCTGCCGCACTGGCGGCGAGCGCTGAAGCGGCCAAGGCAGAAGCGGCCCGCGCTGAGTTGGAGAGGGCGAAATTAGCGAAAGCTGAGGCAGCTAAGGCTGAATTGGCAAAAGCAGAAGCGGCTAAGGCAGAATTAGCTAAGGCAGAATTAGCAAAGGCAGAATTAGCAAAGGCAGAGGCTGCGCAAGCTGAGGCAGCCAAGGCGGCGGGAGCTGTGGCCAGTGAAGTGGTCGCAGTAAGTGCCGTCGCACCAGCCAGTGAAGTGGTGAGTCCTGCGGCCAGTGCAGTCAAACCTGCTGTCGTAGCTGAGCCTTCATTGGTCGATACAATTTTAGGTTCGCCGATGGCATTGGCTTTGGGGGCTGCGGTATTACTGGCACTGGGTGGTCTGGGTGTTGTGTTCAAACGTCGTAAACAAGCACCGGTTGCTAAACCTAAGTTTGTTGAAAATTCGGAGACGACCAGTAGTCATTTGGCTGTGCCTGTTGTTCTCTCTCCTGAAACGGGTGATTTCACCGCGCCTGCCGTTGCTGTCGAAGAAACGGTACATCATTTTGATGATGTGGACCCGATTAGTGAAGCGGACTTATTCTTAAATTTCGGTCGCGATGAGCAGGCCGAAGAAGTGCTTAAAGATGCCTTGGAACGCACGCCGAATAATCATCAGTTACATTTGAAATTGCTCGGTATCTACGCCAACCGTCAGGATAAAGATGCTTTTGCGGCGATTGCACAGCAGTTGCAGGATACGGGTGACGTGGATGCGATACAGCAAGCGGCTGTCATGGGCAGGAAACTGGATCCGGCTAATCCGCTATTTGGGGAAGATAAGCTTGTTGTGGATCCGCGTGTTGAGGATGACAGCAGCGCTACCGTGCAAATGCTCTCTTTTAATGATGTGCTGGCACAGGTGAATCCGGTTGCGGAAAGTATGAAAGCGCCAGTGCATCAGGTCAGCGAGCCTGTGGATGAGGAAGTTCTTGATTTTGATTTCGATATGCCGTCCATGCAGCCTGTCAGCAGTGGGCCGGCTGCGATTGATTTCGATATCGCTTCCGATGACGCCTTAACCCCGGATGTATTGGACTTCGATGTTGCTTCTAAGGAAGTATCTCATGGTGCTGATGAATATCATGAACCAGCCCGGGAAGAGCATAATCTTGATGATTTGATATTTGATGTGATGTCGTCCTCTCCGGCTGAAAGCAAACGCGAGCCACTCCCTTCTTTTGAAGAGGATGCCGATGAGGGATTCGATGACGGCGGTATGAAGTTTACGCTGGACTTTCCGGTCGATGAGGTCAAACATGCTGTTCAGCCGCCGGTAATTAATCTGGCTGATATCAATCTGGAGCTGGGTGATATCACTGAACCTGAGATGGTGGAGATCAATGAGGCTGAGGTGAACGGCATTGGCGAGCCTGAAGGCGCGCTCGAAGAGGGGCCAGCAGAAAACAGCGAGCAATGGCACGAGGTGGCAACCAAGCTGGATCTGGCCCGTGCTTATCAGGAAATGGGTGACGATGTCGGCGCGCGTGAGATTCTCGACGAGGTGATGCTGGAGGGGGATAAGGCGCAAAAGCAGGAGGCGCAATTGCTGCTCTCGCAACTGAACTGATTTCTTGATATCAATGTTGCGGCAGCTCCTGGTGAGCTGCCGTTTTTTTTGGAGTAAAACGTGCATGGTAACAATCCAAATAAACTTTGGCGTGTGACATGCCCGTTTTCCTCTCCTCAATCCTCTCCCAAGTACTCGCAAGGGGCATCCCCGCCGAGTGCTGCAGCAAAGCTGCTCGCACTGGCGTGACGGGCGAGGAGGCAAACGAATGCTAGCGCGAATTTTATGTTTTCGATGAAGCTACATCCTGCCACACAAATCATCGTCTGGTGTGTGCTGGTTGCTGCCATGCAATTTTTAAGGCCAGGCCATTTGCTGTTAGCAGGTGGTTTTGTGCTTTTGTCTGCTTTTATTCTGGCTCGTCATAAATTGCTTCAATTGCTGCGACGCACTCGCTGGATCATGTTGTCTTTGTGGCTGATCTACGCCTACACCACACCGGGTCTCACTTTGCTCGAACTGCCGTACGGACCGAGCGTGGAAGGATTGCAGGAAGGCGGGTTGCAAATGATGCGATTGCTGGCGGCGCTGGCGGGCTTGGCGATATTGCTGGACCGGTTGCACAGACAGCAATTGATCTCGGGTTTGTATAGTCTGTTTGCCCCGTTGCAATATATGGGGCTGTCACGCGAACGTCTCGCGGTGCGGTTGGCTTTAACGCTGCATTATGCCGAGGTCGCCATGTTGCGCAGTATGTCCTGGCAGGAGAGCTTGCACAGTCTGAATACAAGGCGAAGCGAACAGGAAGCCGGGAACAAAACGATGGCGTTGCCGGTGTATAGGTTTGCATTGCCGGACATGTTGTTGCTGATTATTTCAATGTTGTTGTTTTGGCAGGCGGTCAGATGAGAATTGCTTTGGGCGTGGAATACGACGGCGGGCCTTACTGTGGTTGGCAGAGCCAGCCCGGCGGTCGCACGGTGCAGGATAACTTGCAGGCAGTTTTGAGTAAAATTGCGGGCAGCCCGGTTGCGGTGACTGCCGCAGGTAGAACCGACACCGGCGTGCATGCGCTGGAGCAGGTGGTGCATTTTGATTCGGTGGCTGAACGCCCCTTATCCGCCTGGGTGAGGGGGGCTAATACCTGGTTGCCGCGCAGCATCGCTGTGCGCTGGGCGCATCCCGTTACCGAGGAGTTTAACGCGCGTTTTTCGGCGCATGGACGCAGTTACCGTTATCTGCTGATCAATCGTCCGGTGCGCTCTGCCGTACATGCGGGGCGTGCCGGCTGGTTTCACCTGCCGCTTGATCTTGCTGCGATGCTGCAGGCAGCCCGGTGTTTATTAGGTGAGCACGACTTCAGTGCGTTCAGGGCGGCGGAGTGTCAGGCCAAATCTCCTGTGAAGCACATGTACAGCATCGATATTCATCAGGATGGCGATATGCTGGTGTTTGATGTGAGCGCGAGTGCATTTTTGCATCATATGGTGCGCAATATCGTCGGCTGTTTGATTTATGTAGGCAAGGGAAAATATCCGCCCGAGTGGCTGGCGCAGGTGCTGGCAAGTCGTGAGCGACGCCAGGCCGCGCCGACCTTTGCGCCGGATGGTTTATACTTGCGCCGGATACACTATGACGCGAAATGGGGATTGCCCCAGGAGCAGGAGAATTAAGTGGCACGAGTGAAGATTTGTGGTATCACCCGGGTTGAGGATGCGCGGGCGGTGGCGATGAGCGGCGCGGATGCGATCGGTCTGGTGTTTTATGAGAAGAGCCCGCGCCATGTCAGTATAGAAAAGGCGGTGCAATTGGTAGTTAGTCTGCCGCCGTTCGTGACGGTGGTGGGATTGTTTGTGAACGCGGACGCAGCGCTGGTGCGCGAGGTGTTGGCCTCCGTCTCTTTAGATGTGCTGCAGTTTCACGGCGATGAGTCCCCTGAATATTGCGGGCAATTTGGCAAACCGTATCTCAAAGCGATCCGCGTCAAGCCCGGCGTGAATTTGTTACAATGCGCGGCTGAATTTAGTCGTGCGCAGGGTTTGTTGCTGGACGCGCACGTGGAAGGCATTCCCGGCGGGACAGGCGCGGTGTTCGATTGGACGTTGATTCCAGAAGATTTACCGCTGCCGTTGATTTTGTCCGGTGGTCTGGATGTGGGGAATGTGGCGTCGGGTATTAGGCAGGTGCGCCCCTACGCGGTGGATGTATCCAGCGGCGTTGAGGCGGGCAAAGGTATAAACACCCTGAAGGGTGTGAAAGACGCGGCGAAAATCGCCCGTTTCATGCAAGAGGTAAGAAATGTATAACTATCCTGATTTAACGGGGCACTTTGGCCAGTTTGGCGGCATCTATATGGCGGAGACGCTGATTCCGGCCGTGGAAGAATTGCGCCGGCAATATTTGCGTTATCAAAACGATCCTGAATTCAAAGCGGAATTAGCTTATGAATTAAAGCATTACGTCGGGCGTCCCAGCCCGATTTATCATGCCAAACGGCTGTCCGAGCATTTGGGCGGCGCGCAGATCTATCTTAAACGCGAAGACCTGAACCACACCGGTGCGCATAAGATCAACAGTGCGATGGGGCAGGCGCTGCTCGCCCGTCGCATGGGTAAGAAGCGCGTGATCGCGGAAACCGGCGCCGGTATGCATGGCGTCGCGACAGCGACGGTGGCAGCACGTTTCGGCATGGAGTGCATCGTGTATATGGGTGCGGAAGATATTCAGCGTCAGGCACCTAATGTATTTCGCATGAAACTGCTGGGCGCGACGGTGGTGCCGGTGGAGAGCGGTTCTAAGACACTCAAAGATGCGTGCAACGAGGCGATACGCGACTGGGTTACCAACGTCGAGAGCACTTTCTATATCTTCGGCACGGCGGCAGGCCCTCATCCTTATCCGATGATGGTGCGTGATTTTCAGTGCGTCATCGGCAATGAAGCCAAGATACAGATGCCTGAGATGATAGGCCGTCAACCCGATGCGGTGATCGCCTGTGTCGGCGGCGGCTCGAACGCCATCGGCCTGTTCCATCCCTATATCGACGTGCCGGATGTGCAGATCATCGGCGTGGAAGCCGGTGGTTACGGTATCGAAACCAGCAGGCACGCCGCTCCTCTGACCGCGAATGCCAAGGTGGGTGTGTTGCACGGCAATAAGGTCAATCTGATGCAGGACGAGAACGGTCAGATCACCGAGACGCATTCGATCTCGGCGGGTTTAGATTACCCCGGAGTAGGTCCTGAACATTGTTTATTAAAGGAAATCGGCCGTGCGCAGTATGTTGCCAGCAATGACGATGAGGCGATTGCAGCGTTCGATGCGCTGTGCCGCTTCGAGGGGATTATTCCGGCGCTGGAATCCAGTCATGCTTTGGCGCATGCGATGAAGATTGCGCCTACCATGAGCGCAGATAAGGTATTGCTGGTGAATCTTTCCGGCCGTGGCGACAAGGATATGAACACGGTGGCGCGCATCAAGGGAATCACGCTGTAACGATGGGGAAGTACGATATATTACTGCTGCAAATATTGCGCGGATTGTCTGATAATAATATTGGCTTTGATGATCTGTGCGGTTTGCTAAGTCAGTTTGGTTTTGAGATGAGGGTGCGTGGCAGTCATCATGTTTTTCGAAAGGCGGGCGTGTCTGAGATAATTAATCTGCAAAGAGCTGGTTCTCAGGTAAAAGCTTATCAGGTCAAGCAGATCAGAATCGCTATCGTTAAGCATAAATTGGGCAAGGAGGAATAAATGGATCGTTACGAAATTATTCTTTACTGGGGAACTGAAGATGCGGTTTTTATAGCCGAAGTCCCGGAGTTGCCCGGTTGTATGGCACACGGTGATACTCAGGAGGCGGCGTTGGCTAATGTAAAAGAGGCGATGCAATTGTGGATGGATACTGCGCGCGAGTTCGGGGATGCGATCCCTGTTCCGCGCGAGCATCTGATGTACGCTTGAACAGATAGTCAAGGAATAGATAACTTATGAGTCGTATACAAGCAACTTTCGAAAAACTCAAACGACAAGGGCGCCGTGCGCTGATCCCGTTTTTTACGGCAGGTGACCCGAATCTGGCCACCACCGTACCTTTGCTGCATGCACTGGTCGCATCGGGTGCGGATGTAATCGAGTTGGGTGTGCCGTTCTCCGACCCGATGGCGGATGGCCCGACCATACAGCGTGCGTCCGAACGTGCGCTCAAGCAAGGTATGTCGCTGCGCGGTGTGCTGGAAATGGTCGCAGAATTTCGCCGCAGCAATGACACTACGCCTGTCGTATTGATGGGCTACGGTAATCCGATCGAGGCGATGGGTTGGGAAGTGTTTTCAAGGCGTTGCGCGGAAGTGGGTGTGGATGGCGTGCTGACGGTGGATTTTCCGCCTGAAGAGAGTCATGACGCATTTCTTCATTTGCAGGCACACGGCATCGATCCTATCTTTTTGCTGGCACCGACCACCGAAGAGGCGCGCATCGAACAAGTTGCTAAACTGGCGCGCGGATATGTGTATTACGTCTCGCTCAAGGGCGTGACCGGTGCGGGTAATCTAGACCTGTCAGCGATAGCAGGGAAGATTCCCCAGTTGCGCAAACACATTAAATTGCCGATCGGGGTGGGTTTTGGCATACGCGATGCGGCAACCGCCTGCGCAGTGGCTAAGTTATGCGATGGCGTGGTGGTGGGTAGTCGTATCGTGCAGGAAATCGAGGATTCAAGTGAGGCGAATGTGGTCGCTAATGTGAGCCGACTGGTTCATGAGTTGCGTGTGGCGATCGATCAGGCTTAAATAACGAATGTAGAAGTCGGGTGAATTGTGCGTAACCCGACCAAAGAGGAAATACCGATGAGCTGGTTTCAAAAATTACTCCCCCCGAAAATCAATCGCCGTGATGGTGATGCCAAGAAAAATGTACCGGAAGGCTTGTGGGTCAAATGTCCTTCCTGCGAGACGGTCTTGTATTACTCCGATCTGGAAAAAAATCTGGGTGTATGTCCTAAATGCGCGCATCACCACCGGATTTGTGCGCGTACACGCCTGGACTGGTTGCTGGACGGTGATGAACGTTTTGAGATCGGTGCGGAAGTCTTGCCGGTGGATACGCTCAAGTTCAAGGATCAGAAAAAATATTCAGAACGTCTGGCTGCCTCCAAGAAGAGCACGGGTGAAGACGATGCGCTGGTGGTGATGCAAGGCACGATCAGCAAAGTGCCGGTGGTGGCTGCAGCCTTCGAGTTCTCCTTCATGGGCGGCTCTATGGGTTCGGTGGTCGGCGAGCGTTTTGTGCGCGGCGTGCAAGTGGCGCTGGAACAAAAGTGCCCGTTTATCTGTTTTGCCGCCAGCGGTGGTGCGCGTATGCAGGAAGGTTTGCTGTCGCTGATGCAGATGGCTAAGACTTGCGCGGCACTCACCCAGTTGTCAGAAGAAAAGTTACCGTTTATTTCTGTATTGACGGATCCTACCATGGGAGGTGTGTCGGCCAGTTTTGCCTTTATGGGCGATGTGGTGATTGCAGAACCGGGTGCATTGATTGGCTTTGCCGGTGCACGTGTGATTCAGCAAACGGTGCGTGAAACGCTGCCGGATGGATTTCAGCGTGCGGAATTTTTGCTCGAGCACGGCGCGGTGGATATGATCATCGATAGACGCGAAATGCGTAAGCAATTGGTCACATTGATTACTTTGCTGACCCGTCAGCCTGTGGTCACTGAGGCTGAAGTCGTCGCGTGATAGAGGTAGGGGGTCAGGTCTTGCATTAACTGTGTTAATGCAAGACCTGACCCCCTTGTTTTTTCGTAGTCTGAACGATAAAGAATTTATGCCATCTACCCTTGCCGAATGGCTAGCTCACCTTGAATCGTTGCACCCCAAAACCATCGCGCTAGGGTTGGATCGCGTGGCCCAAGTCAAGGCGCGCTTGAATCTCTCCCCTGATTTTCCTGTCCTCATCGTTGGTGGCACGAACGGCAAGGGGTCCGTGTGTGCGATGCTCGAATCCATCTTGCATGCGGCCGGCTATCTGGTCGGTTGCTATACCTCGCCGCATCTGCTGCATTATAACGAGCGCGTGCGCATCGGTAAACAAGTTGCCGCCGATCAGGAGTTATGTGCGTCATTCTCCGATATTGAACAGGTGCGCGGCGATATTCCGCTCACCTATTTTGAGTTCGGCACGCTGGCGGCGATGCAGTTGTTTATCTCGCATCAGGTGGATGTCGCCATCCTTGAGGTGGGGCTGGGCGGCAGGCTGGATGCGGTGAATGTGTTCGATGCGGATTGCGCGGTGGTGACCAGCGTGGATATCGATCACACCGATTATCTGGGTGAGACACGGGAAGAAATCGCCTTTGAGAAGGCGGGCACCTTCCGTCAGGGCTGTGTGGCGATCTGTGCGGATAATCACGTGCCGGAAGCGCTGGCCGCTCATGCACAAAAAATAGGCGCAGAGCTATGGTGTATCGGTCGCGAATTCGGCTTTGCGACACATCAGGGACAGTGGGATTATCGCAGCTTACGGGCAACGAGAATGGCGATGCCTTACCCTGCATTGCGCGGCGGTTTTCAATTGTCTAATGCCAGCGCGGCGCTGGCGGCGTTGGACGCAGTGAGTGAACGCTTGCCGGTCGGCATGGCGGCGATCCGTCGCGGACTGACTGAAGTGGAACTCGCCGGGCGTTTTCAGTTTGTGCCGGGCAAGCCTCAGTTGATTCTGGATGTGGCGCATAATCCGCATGCTGCACGCACGCTGGCGAAAAATCTGGGTGATTTGCCGCCTTGTCCGCACACCTATGCCGTGTTCGGTATGCTCAAAGATAAGGATATGGCCGGTGTGGTGGAAACTTTAAATCTTCACATCGATACCTGGTTGCTGGCCGGAATAGCTGCCCCGCGCGGGGCGAGTGCGGGGGAGTTAGTCGCAGTTTTAACTTCCGCAGGCGTGCAAGGTCAGGTTGTAACCTTTGCGAATACTGCAGAAGCGATTGCGCATGCCTGTAATGTGGCGGGTGAAAATGATAGAATCGCCGTGTTTGGCTCGTTCTACACCGTAGCAGAGGCAATGCAGGCGCGGGGAATACGGGTGATGTAAGTTGGGTGTATGCCGTGGTTTTCTTGGTTTTTTTGTTTGATTTTTTTGTAATTAATTGATTTTATTTATTTATTTGTGCTATTTTGAGGCGCGATATTCGCAGAATGACTAGTGTGCTTGATCGCGGCTTGAGGTAGAGGTTCGTATTGGCAGGAAAAGGTAATGGCAAAGCAAGCAAGCGAAGACGAACAGAACATCAAACGTAAGGCCCGGCGTCGACTGGTAGGTGCAGTTGTGCTTGCACTCGCGACGGTAGTGATCTTGCCTATGGTGCTCGACAGTGAGCCTAAACCCACTGCGCAAGATATCGATTTGCGCATTCCCGCTTCTGATAAGGCGGGCGAATTTGTTTCAGGTGCTGTACTGTCAGAAGTCGTGGAGGCCAGTGTTGAGTCGGTTGCGATTCAATCCGAAACGATGCCTGCGCCAGTGGTTCACAGCGAAGTGATAGCCGATTCCGCTAAACCAGTTGAAGCTAAACGGACGGAAGTTAAGCAAGTCGAGGTCAAACCGGCTGTTGTAAAGCCGGTTGAAGCAAAGCCTGTTGAGGTTAAAGCGCCAGCAGCCAAAGTGGCCGATAAGCCGGTCGGTACTTTCATCGTACAGATCGGCGCATTTTCCAATGCGGACACTGCGATTGCCGAAGCGGATAAATTGAAGGCTGCCGGCTTCAAGGTTTATACCGAACAAATCAACGGCACGATGCGCGTGCGCATGGGCCCATATAAAACGCGGGACGCAGCAGATGAAATACGCGCGCAGCTTGAGAAGCGCGGACAACATCCGGCCGTCTCGGAGGTCAACGGGCATGGCAAATAGACAAATGGTGATATTCACCATGCCCGTTCCCCTCTCTCCTACCTCTCTGATGAGGTTACTAGCCATTCGACTAAGTTGTCAACAAACGACAACCAAGTCGCTGGTTATCCCGCAAACGGGCGAGAGTGGTGCGGGTTCGCGCCGCGAGGTTGGTGTTTAATGACGGGTTTTGATTATGCCGTGATCGGCATTATGCTGATTTCGCTGTTGCTGGGCATATGGCGAGGTCTGATTTATGAAGTGTTGTCTTTGCTAGGTTGGCCGATTGCATTTTTCTTGAGCCGTATGTTTGCAGAAAAAGTGGAATCGTTGCTGCCGGTAGGGCAAGCGGAGATTCGCACCGCGCTGGCTTACGTGCTGGTATTTGTCGCAGCGCTGATCGTTTGGGGATTGATCGTCTGGTTAATTACCAGTCTGGTTAAGGCGGCAGGATTGGGTGTGCTGGACAGTATGCTGGGCAGTTTGTTCGGTCTGCTGCGCGGTGTGCTGATTATATTGGTGCTCGTTTGGTTAGCCGGCTTGTCGAGTTTCCCTGAACGGGAAATCTGGACGCAGGCCAAAACCAGCACAGTTGCAGAAAATGTAGCGCTCTACACCAAAGTATGGCTGCCGGACAATATCGGCCATCGCATCCATTACAGAAATCGAAATTAACAAGGAAATAATATGTGTGGCATTCTCGGAGTGGTATCGCATACGCCAGCCAACCAGCTTTTGTATGACGGTTTGCAGGTTTTACAGCATCGTGGACAGGATGCCGCCGGCATTGCGACCATGGATGGCGATACGATCCATTTGCATAAAGGCAATGGGCTGGTGCGCGATGTGTTTCGTACCCGCAATATGCGCGCCTTGCAGGGCAACACCGGTATCGCCCATGTGCGTTATCCGACAGCGGGTTCAGCGGTCGATCACAACGAGGCGCAGCCTTTTTATGTGAACTCCCCGTTCGGCATCGTGTTGGGGCATAACGGTAATCTGACCAATGCCGAAGAGCTTAAGAAGCAGTTGTTTGTGCAGGATTTGCGCCATGTGAATACCAACTCGGATTCCGAAGTGTTGCTCAATGTGCTGGCGCATGAGTTGCAGGCAAAATCCAAAGGCTTGCGTCTGGATGCCTCGATTATCTTTGATGCGGTGTCTGGTGTGCATCAGCGCTGCCAGGGCGCGTATGCGGTGGTTGCGATCATCGCAGGTTACGGTTTGCTGGCGTTTCGCGATATTTACGGTATCCGTCCGCTGGTGATCGGTGTGAGCGAGACCGCAGGTGGTACGGAATACCTGATCGCGTCTGAGAGCGTTGCGCTCGATACGCTGGGCTTTAAATTTATGCGCGATATCGCGCCGGGTGAAGCGGTATTTATCGACTTTGAAGGCCGTTTATATACCCGTCAGTGTAGTGCGCATCCTAAGCTAAGTCCTTGTATTTTCGAATATGTTTATTTTTCTCGTCCGGATTCAGTGATTGACGGTATCTCGGTTCATGAATCGCGCCTGTTTATGGGCGAATATCTGGCTGATAAGCTCAAACGCATCTGGCCGGAGGTGAAAATTGATGTGGTGATCCCTATCCCTGATTCGAGCCGACCGAGTGCGTTGCAACTGGCCAATCGCCTGAATATCCTGTTCCGTGAAGGGTTTGTTAAGAACCGTTATATCGGTCGCACCTTTATCATGCCGGGTCAGGCGATGCGCAAGAAATCGGTGCGTCAGAAACTGAACGCGATTGGTCTGGAATTTAAGGGTAAGAACGTGCTGCTGGTGGATGACTCTATCGTGCGCGGGACGACCAGTCGCGAGATCGTGCAGATGGCGCGCGATGCCGGCGCGCTGAAGGTGTATTTTGCCTCCGCAGCGCCCCCGGTGCGTTTCCCTAATGTGTATGGTATCGATATGCCCAGTCGCGCCGAGTTGATTGCCACGGGTCGTTCCGATGAGGAAATCTGTCGCGAAATCGGTGCGGATGCCCTGATCTATCAGGATCTGGATGATCTGAAGTCATCCGTGCGCAAAGCGAATCCGGCGATAGTTGATTTTGAAGCGTCCTGTTTCGATGGTATCTATATCACGGGCGATATCACGCCGGCTTACCTGGACAAGATCGAGCGCGGTCGTGCGGGCGGTAAGGCGAATAAGGTGGCAGACGACGATCAGATGGAACTGGAATTGGCCATGAGCGCCAGTTCGATGTGAATAATTGCGGTGAAAGGTGAAATGTTGAACCGTTTCTTCGTTTCACCTTTCACTGTTTTATCTTCACGTTTCACAATTCTGTAATGGGGAAATAATGAACGAACAAGATTATCAACCTGAAACGCTGGCGGTGCGCAGTGGTACCGTGCGCAGTCAGTTCGGCGAACACAGTGAAGGGTTGTTTTTAACCTCCAGTTTTGTGTTTGAAAGTGCGGCGCAGGCTGCCGCGCGTTTTATCGGGGAAGAACCGGGCAATATTTACGCGCGCTTCACCAACCCGACGGTAACTATGTTTGAAGAGCGCCTTGCGGCGCTGGAAGGGACGGAGCAATGTGTCGCCACCGCATCCGGCATGTCGGCGATTCTGGCTTGCGTGATGGGTGTGTTGAAAGCCGGTGACCACGTCGTGGCCTCCCGCAGTCTGTTCGGGGCGACAGTCAATCTGTTCAACAACATCATCAAAAAATTTGGCGTCGAAACGACTTATGTTTCAGCCACCGAGGTGTCTGAATGGCAGGCGGCGGTTCGTCCGAATACCCGTTTGTTCTTTCTGGAAACGCCGTCCAATCCGCTGACCGAGATTTCCGATATTGCAGCGATCTCTGTTGTTGCCAAGAGTTGCGGAGCACTGCTTGCGGTGGATAACTGCTTCTGCACGCCTATACTGCAACGTCCCTTGCAACTCGGCGCGGATATAGTGATTCACTCGGCGACCAAGTATATCGACGGGCAGGGACGCGTGCTGGGCGGGGCGGTGCTGGGTAGTCGCAAAAATATGGAAGGCGTTTACGGATTTCTGCGCACAGCGGGTCCGACCATGAGCGCGTTCAATGCCTGGATATTCCTGAAGGGTTTGGAGACGCTGAAGATACGTATGGATGCGCACAGTGCGAATGCACTGGAACTGGCCACCTGGCTGGAAGCGCAACCGAGTGTGTCGCGGGTCTTCTATCCCGGTCTTCCTTCGCATCCTCAGCACGAACTGGCTATGCGTCAGCAAAAGACCGGCGGCGGTATCGTCTCCTTTGAACTGGCTGGTGGTAAGGAAGCGGCCTGGCGCGTGATCGATAATACCAAAATGTTGTCGATTACCGCCAATCTGGGTGATACGCGCACGACCATCACTCATCCTGCCAGCACCACCCATGCGCGTATCAGCGCCGAGGCGCGTGCTGCTGCGGGAATTAGCGACGGACTCATCCGTATTGCGGTGGGTCTCGAAGCGGTGGTCGATATACAGAACGATCTGGCACGCGGTCTGTGATGGATGAGCTGGCTGTACGAGTAGGACTCGCATTAAAGTCGCACGGCTTGATGCTGGCAACGGCGGAATCCTGTACCGGCGGCGGTGTGGCGCAAGCGGTTACCGGAATTGCCGGTAGTTCCGCCTGGTTTGAGCGCGGCTTTGTCACTTACTCCAATCTATCCAAGCAGGAAATGCTGGGCGTGGAAGAGGCAACGCTGATTCAGTATGGTGCAGTCTCCGAGGCGGTGGTGCGCGAAATGGTGGCGGGCAGCTTGCGTCATAGTCGTGCGCAGGTCGCGCTCTCGGTCAGCGGCATCGCAGGTCCCGATGGTGGAACACCTGATAAGCCGGTTGGTACGGTATGGTTTGCCTGGGGCATACAAGGTGACGTTATCCTGGCGCAGCGTCACCAGATCGCGGGTGATCGCGCCCGGGTTCGACAGCATTCCGTGCGCATCGCACTGCAAGGGGTGATCGATTTATTGAATCGACACACTCAAACCGCATAAAAGAACGATCGTTCTGTTCATATTTGAATTGATGTGCCATAATCCGCACACTAACTTCTAGGGATACAGCATGGATGAGAATAAAAGCAAGGCACTGTTGGCGGCACTGAGCCAGATTGAAAAGCAATTCGGCAAGGGTTCCATCATGCGCCTCGGTGAAAACGAAGTGGCGCAGGATATACAGGTCGTGTCCACCGGTTCGCTGGGTCTGGATATCGCGCTGGGCGTAGGCGGTTTGCCGCGCGGTCGTGTGATCGAGATCTACGGCCCTGAGTCCTCGGGTAAAACGACACTGGCCTTGCAAGTCATCGCAGAAATGCAAAAGCTGGGTGGCACCGCCGCATTCATCGATGCGGAACATGCGCTGGACCCGCAATATGCGCAGAAACTGGGCGTGAAGGTCGAAGATCTGTTGATCTCGCAACCGGACAACGGCGAACAAGCGTTGGAAATCACCGATATGCTGGTGCGTTCCGCATCCGTCGATGTCGTGGTGATCGACTCGGTCGCAGCGCTGACGCCTAAAGCTGAAATTGAAGGCGAAATGGGGGACTCCCAGATGGGCTTGCATGCGCGTCTGATGTCGCAGGCGCTGCGCAAGCTGACCGCTAATATCAAACGTTCCAATACGCTGGTGATCTTCATCAACCAGTTGCGTATGAAGATAGGTGTGATGTTTGGCAATCCTGAAACCACCACCGGCGGTAATGCGCTCAAGTTTTACGCCTCTGTTCGTCTGGATATCCGCCGCATCGGCGCGATCAAGAAGGGCGATGAGGTGATCGGTAACGAGACACGTGTCAAGGTCGTCAAGAACAAGGTTGCTCCTCCGTTCAAGGAAGCGCTGTTCGATATTCTCTACGGTGAAGGCACTTCCCGCGAAGGTGAAATCATCGATCTGGGCGTGTTGCACAAACTGATCGAGAAAGCCGGTTCCTGGTATAGCTACAACGGCGAGAAAATCGGCCAGGGCAAGGATAATGTGCGTGAACTGTTGCGCAGCCGTCCTGAGATGGCCTTTGAGATCGAAAACAAGATACGTACCATCGTGGGTGTGGCCTTGATCGAAGGCGGCGAAACACCTAAGGCCGCTGCCAAGGCGAAGGCGGCTGAAAAACTGGCGCAATTGGGTGAAGACAAAGCCTGAAATTAGCTTACGCACGCGCGCCTTGCAGTATCTGGCGCGTCGTGAGTACAGCCGAGCCGAACTGGCTGCCAAACTTCGACCCTATGCGCAGGTTGAAGACGATTTTGAGCAATTGCAACCTGTTGATTTAGAATCATTATTGGATGGGTTGGTGGAAAGCGGTTATCTGTCCGATGAGCGCGCTGCCACGCAACTTTTACACGCCAGACGTCCTCGCTTCGGCACACAGCGCATCACCCATGAAATGCATCAGAAAGGGATCAGTGAAGAACTGATCGCAGATGCTTTGCCCGCCTTGAAAGACTCCGAGTTGGAAACGGCACGGGACATCTGGCAGCGCAAATTCGGCTCATTTCCTCAGGATGCCAAAGAAAAAGCCAAGCAGATGCGCTTCTTGCAATCGCGCGGTTTCGGTTTTGACGTGATTTTCAAGGTGCTGCAATCGTCGGATGCGGAGGACTAACGATGCCTGTAGTATTGCGCTTCAAGAGTTATACGTTCTTTTTCTTCTCCAACGAGGGAAATTCGAGAGAGCCATTGCATGTCCATGTGCGAAAATCGGGTTCGACCGCTAAATTCTGGCTTGATCCGCAAGTGTGTGTGGCGGAGAGTTACGGGCTAAACAGTCAGGAATTGAATGACCTTGCAAAAGTGATTTCCGATAATCATCAATTGATAGAAAGGACATGGTATGCGTTCTTTAGCTAATGCAGTGAGTTTCGATGCGAACACGATGTGGGTGGATTTCGTTGATGGACGCAAGTTGGGTGTGCCGCTGGCTTATTTCCCCCGTCTGTTGAATGCCCAACCTGCGCAACGCGAACAGTATGAAATCAGCGGTGGTGGTAGCGGATTACACTGGGATCAGCTTGACGAAGACATTAGCGTCGAAAATTTGCTGCTGGGAATCGGCGACAGAACGTCCACGCATTTAGTGGCGGCCTGATTCCTTTGACTCCGCACGAGTATATCCAGAAGTGGCAGGGCAGCACGCTCAACGAGCGGCAAAGTTATCAGGCGCATTTTGCCGACTTATGTGCGCTGGTGGGTGTCGCGGCACCGTCCCCTGCCACGCTAGATCATTACTGTTTCGAGCGCGGCGTGACCAAGACGGGCAGTCGTCACGGCTGGGCGGATGTGTGGATGCGCGGCTGTTTCGGCTTTGAATACAAGGCGCCAGACCGGAGTCTCGATGCCGCGCTCAAACAGTTGATGACTTACGCGCTGGCCTTGGAAAATCCGCCGCTGCTGGTGGTGTGCGACACGCAGATCATCCATATACACACGCACTTTACCAACGCGCCTTCCGAAGTTCACACCATCGCGCTGCAAGACATTGGCTTGCCAGCCGACCGGAGACCATCGTGCACACGTGCTTCTCGTATGGCGCAGGCCCTACAAAGGCCAATTTAAATCGGTGATTGTCAGAACATCAAATTAGCTGACCACACTCACGTAACAATAAGCGGAAGTATTCAGGTTCTATCGTCAGCGTCCATGCTGGGCGGTTTCTAGTTGTCAAAAGTAACAAATTTTCGAATAATGCAGGGTAAAAACCTTGCTTTATGATAAAATTTCGAAGCGAATAACAAAATTTCGAGGTTACATGATTCCCGTTGGATACGCCCACCTGATCCAGCTGCTTGGTCTACAGGTTCGCCCGCTTGAACGCCCTGCCGCAATTACCGGTGTTGTCAATAAGCGAATTGACTCAGCGACGCGAGTGCTCTTCCCTCGCGGTGTCGCCATTGATGACAGCATCACCGGTCACCTTGAGTTCGCACTACGACACGAGGGTGTCAATCTGGAAGTAATTGATGCCGTGTTCGAGCATCTTGCTCCGAACGAGCTGGTAGAACGGCTCCACGCCAACCGGTGCACACATCCGGCGCATCTGTTTCCTGTGGGAATGGCTGACGGGTCAATCCCTGCCAGTTGACGCCGTATCGACGGGTGGCTACGTCGACCTATTTCCTGCCGATCATTATGTTGTGGCCGATGAGCCTGTGAACAGTCCCAAGTTCAGGGTGCGGGACAACGCCCTGGGTACGCGCGACTTCTGTCCGACCGTGCAACTCGCATCCGTACCGACTACCCCACCATTCGCAGACCTGCTTGCCGAAGCTGACCGTGCCTTGGCATCGGTCACTGACCCT
>Ga0208863_1000444_pt1 | contig 41584 bp, 39 predicted proteins | sample RifOxyD3_FD_184040 | JGI IMG/M metagenome (GOLD analysis project Ga0208863, IMG submission 184040) | Soil microbial communities from Rifle, Colorado - Rifle Oxygen_injection D3 (SPAdes) | ecosystem: Environmental > Terrestrial > Deep subsurface > Rock core/Sediment | place: Rifle, Colorado...
CGGTGCGGATGGCAGCACTGATCTCTTCGCCGTCCAGAAACACCCGGGTTTCCTCGCCTGCCCGTGCGGCCAGGGCCAGTTGCAAATCAAGCTCGGCCAGGAGCTTAACCAACCGGGGCCGGTCGGCCGGGTTGTCCAGATCAATGCCCGCCTGCCGGACCTTGAGCCCCACGGCCCGATACATGGCGCCGGTATCCAGATAGGTGTAGTGCAGCCGTGCGGCCAGCATCCGGCTGATCGTGCTCTTGCCCGAGCCGGACGGCCCGTCAATGGTAACCACCGCGCCTTTTTTTTCAGACATAGCCAAGCTCCTGCATACTTGCGGCGAGCGCCGCGACAAAACGGTGGTTTTCCGCCTCCTGCCCGACGGTGATCCGGATATGGTTGGGGAAGCCGTAGGCCTGCATGGGCCGGACAATTACCCCCTTGGAGAGCATCTGCTCATAGAGCTTTTTGCCGTTGCCCAGCACATCGATCAGGAAAAAATTAGTATGCGAGGGCAGGGGCCGGCAGCCGAGTTCGGCCACCTCTTTGGCAAGCCAGGCCATGCCGGCGGCGGTGCCATCCAGGGTGCGGCGATAATGCTCCTCGTCGTCGAGAGCGGCCAGCGCCCCGATCTGGGCCAGGTTGTTGACGTTAAACGGTTGGCGGACCCGGTGCAGATAGCCGGCCAGCTTCGCCGCCATCACGCCGTAGCCGATCCTGAGCCCGGCAAGACCGTAAGCCTTGGAAAAGGTCCGCAGGGTGACCACGGTTTTCCGCAAGGCCGGCTCATTCTCACGGTCCGGCAGATAGGCAAGGGCGTCAAGGCGCACCTTTGGGTCGACAAAATCCACATAGGCCTCGTCGAGCACCACCACCACCTGTTCAGGCACCTGCCGCAGAAAATTTTCAAACTCCGCCTTCGTGATGATGGTGCCGCACGGGTTGTTGGGAATGTCGAGAAAGATCAACCGGGTTTTTCCCGTAATCGCCGCCAGGATCGCTGGCAGGTCGTGGTGCATGTCTTTGAGCGGCACGATCCGGTTGCAGGCGCCTTGGACCTGCACCAGCTTCTGGTACATGAGAAAGGTCGGCTGGCAGGTGATGACCTCCTCGCCCGGCGCCACCAGCGCGGTGATCAGCAGGCCGATGATCTCGTTGGAGCCGTTGCCGAAAATGATCTGCGACGATTGCACGCCGAGTCGCTCCGCCAGTTTGGCGCCGAGATAGTGGCAGCTGCCGTCCGGGTAGCGATGCAGGTTGACCAGGGCCTCGCGGATGGCGGCGACCGCCTTCGGCGACGGCCCCCAGGCGTTTTCGTTGGAGGCGAGCTTGATGGAGCCGGTGATGCCGTATTCCCGTTCGAGCTCCTCCAGCGGCTTGCCCGGCGGATAGGGAACGAGCGATTCGATATGGGGCGCAATCCTGAATTTCACCATCATGTCCTGAAAAGGTTGGTTAAAAGCCTATACGGCCTTGGGGCGCGGCGGCGTAATGGTCAGCCGCTGCTCCAGATTATAGGCCACGGCCAGCAGTTTTTCCTCCTGAAAATGGGCGGCCTGGAGCTGCAGGCCGATGGGCAGGCCGGCCTGGCTGAACCCGCAGGGGATCGACATGCCGGGGATGCCGGCAAGATTGGCGGAGATCGTCATGATGTCGGACAGATAGACGCTGAGCGGGTCATCGTTCTTCTCGCCCAGCCGCCAAGCCGGGGTAGGCGCTACGGGAGAGGCCAGCACATCGCACTGGGCAAAGGCTTTTTTGAAATCCTCGATAATCAGGGTCCGCACCTGGGAGGCCTTTTTGTAATAGGCATCATAATAGCCGGAGGAAAGCGCATAGGTGCCGATCAGAATCCGTCGCTTTACTTCGTCGCCAAAGCCCTGGGAACGGGTGTTGCGGTACATGTCAGCCAGAGTTTCGGCCGCGCGGGCCCGAAAACCGTATTTAACGCCGTCATAACGGGCCAGGTTGGAACTGGCCTCGGCCGGAGCGACCAGATAATAAACCGCCACGCAGTAGTCGGTATGGGGTAAAGAGACCTCGACGATCTCGGCGCCGGCGGCCTGCAATGTTGCAATACCCTGCCGGACCGCCCGCTCCACCTCGGGATCCAGCCCGGCCCCGAAGTATTCTTTGGGAATGCCGATCCGCAGACCGGTAAGTCCCGGGGTTAAAGCAGCGGTAAAATCTGGCACCGCCTGCGCCACCGACGTGGAATCCCTGGCATCGTGGCCGCTAATTACGTTCATCAGCAGAGCGCAGTCCCGCACATCCTTGGTCAGCGGTCCCACCTGATCCAGAGAAGAGGCAAAGGCCACGAGCCCGAACCGGGAGACCCGGCCATAGGTGGGCTTCAGTCCCACGACTCCGCAGTGGGAGGCCGGCTGACGGATGGAGCCGCCTGTATCGGAACCCAGGGAGGCATAGCATTCATCCGCGGCCACGGACGCTGCCGAACCGCCGCTGGAACCGCCGCAGATGTAGTCGAGATTCCAGGGATTCCTTGGTGTGCCAAAGGCGCAGTTCTCCGTGGTCGAACCCATGGCAAACTCATCCATCGCCACCTTGCCGACAATAACGGCGCCGGCGTCTTTCAGCTTCTCCACCACGGTGGCATCGTAGGGCGGCAAAAAATTCTCCAGGATGCGAGAGCCGCAGGTGGTACGCAACCCCTTGGTGCAGAGCACATCTTTAACCGAAACCGGCACCCCGCACAACGCCCCGCCCTGGCCGGCCGCCAGCAGACGATCGGCAGCGACTGCCTGCGCCATGGCCATTTCCGGCGCCAGGGTAGTAAAGGCACCGACCTGTTTTTCCACCGCGGCGATCCGGTCCAGCAGCGCGCGGGTGACTTCGGTTGCCGACACCTCCCGACTGGCCAGCAATTCCTTTACTTCATGTATGGTCAGGGAATAAAGCTCCACGTTTTTCCTCAAAATGTTTTCAAGTACACTTTCATCCGTCCTGCCTTGCGCGCGGCTCTAGCCGCCACCGCTCAGATAATCCTGGGCACGACAAAGGCCTCGCCGTTCTGTTGCGGGCCGTTGGCCAGGGCCTCGGCCTGCGTCAGGGATGAATGCACCTCATCCGCACGAAAGGCATTGTGGATGGCAAGGGCATGGGTGGTTGGCTGGACACCTTCCGTCTCCAAGGCATTGAGTTTAGCCACATACGACAGAATCCGGTCAAGCTGCTCGGTCATGGCGTGTACTTCGACCGCACTCAAGTCCAGATGGGCCAGCCTGGCAACATGTTCTGTTTCTTCAGGTGTGATTTTCATTTTTGTTTCCAATAACAGGTCTTCTGTCCGTTGACAGAATCAGATTTCATAAATAAAAACGCCGAGGACTCCAGAATAATTCACTGGCGGTCAATCAACTCATCCTGCTCTTCGTCCGACTCCAGAATGGCAACGAAGATCTCGACCACGGCCGGATCAAACTGTGTGTCGGCGCAGCGTCGCAATTCATCGATCGCCTCCGCCTTTGTTTTATTTGGTTTATAGTCCCGCCTGGAGGTCATAGCATCATAACTGTCCGCCACCGTGATGATCCTGGTCAGCACATCCAACTCAGCGCGGCCCTTTGCCGAGGGATACCCCCGGCCATCGACCCGTTCATGGTGATGGCGGATAATGAACTCCTCTCGCCGGAGAAAACCAAGGTGTTTTACAATATTTCGACCCACCTCGGGATGCTTCTTCACCCAGTCCCATTCCTTATCGCTCAACGGGCCGGGTTTTCTAATCGAACTGGTATCGATCACCAGCTTGCCGATATCGTGCAGTTGGGCGGCACGTTCCAGAACCTGCAGATCCTCCCCTAAAAGCTGCATGGCCTGGCCGATCTTCAGGGCGTACTCGGTGACCCGCACGGTATGGCCGGCCGTATACCCATCCTTTTCTTCCATGGCGGTCTGCAGAGTCAGCATGATGTTGAGGGCTGCCTCCTCCAGGTGCCGGCTGTATTTTTCCAGCAGCTTGTTCTTTTCCGCCAGCTCGCGGGTCTTGGCCTTGACCTCGGCCTCAAGTTCCTCCTTGTAGGCCTTGTCCCGCCGCACATACATGCGCTTTTCAACCGCGCGGCAGATCTTGACGCGAAACAACCCCAGATCGTCGATCGGTTTTAGCAGGAAGTCGTAGGCGCCCAGGCCAAGCGCCTTGACCGCGTTATCCATCGACCCGGCACCGGTCAGAAAAAGAACCGGAATCTCCACCCCCCTCTCGTTCAATTGCTTCAGGGTGGCAAAACCGTCCATGCCCGGCATATTGATGTCCAGAATAACGACATCCATGCTTTCGCAAACCGCAGCCATGGCCTCCTGGCCACTGGCCACGGCCACCACGTCATAATCGAACGTCTCGAGAACGGCACGGATGGCGCCGCGAACGGCGTCATCGTCATCGACGATCAGTATGCTGCCTTTTTTATTTTCCGATCCAGACACGGCCAACTACTCTATATGTTCCAGTATTTTTTTGCAATATCCCGGGTCTGATTCAAGCCGGGGATCTGGATCTCCCCCTGACTCAAAAATTTATTGTCTGCGCCGTTCACCGGCAGACCGTACCCATGGCCCGACAATTCGGCCAGCACGGCAAGCACCCCGTCCTTCTGGCCTTCCAGATTGTAGCCGCCCTCAAGGACCATAAATAAACGCCCGTCGCAAAGCTCCTCGGCAAGTTTCGTCAAAATCCTGGCTAGCCCGGCGAAACCTTGGGTCGTGACAGCCATGCTGCCCAGAGGATCACCGACAAAAATATCAAATCCGGCCGAAACCATGATGAGGTCCGGTCTGTACTGTCTGGCGACCGGCGCCAGGATTTCATTGAAAATACGCAGGTATGCCCTGTCATTCAGTCCGCCGCGCAACGGCACATTAATGGTGAATCCCTTGCCGCGGCCCACGCCGACCTCGTCCACCCCGCCGGTGCCAGGATAATAAGGATACTGGTGCGTTGAAAAATAGAGAACCCGATCCGTATCGTAGAAGCTGTGCTGGGTGCCGTTGCCATGATGCAGATCCCAGTCGACCAGCAGAATTCTTGTTGCGCCAAGTGCGTCAAGGGCGTGCCGGGCGCCCACCGCGATATTGTTGAACAGGCAGAACCCCATGGCCCGATCCGCCTCGGCATGATGACCCGGCGGCCTTACCAGGGCAAAGCCGTTGTCACACGCACCGGCCATCACCATTTCCACCCCCTTGATGACTGCGCCGGCGGCCAGGCGGGCCGCCTCATACGACTGCGGCGATGTCTGGGTATCGGGATCAAGGCTGGCAAAGGGTCGGCCGGCAGTGGCCGCCACCCGCGCCACATGCGCCGGGGTGTGGATGCGCTGCAGCATCTCGGGGGTCGCCGCGGAAAATTTGGGAAATAGATAGCGCGCCTGGAATTCCGGGCGTGCCAACTGTTCGTAAATCACCGCCAGCCGCTCGGGCGATTCCACATGCTGAAACCCGGGCTGATGGTCCAGAAATAGTTTGTTTATAAAGACCGCTGTTTTTTTCATGCAATTACCCCGGGTTGTCCGCCAACCGCCATCACCCTTTCCTCGGTTATCAGATAATGCACGGGTTGATCATGGGAGAGCGTCGGCACCCGGGATACCACCTGCGTTTCGAAAGCCAGCCCGATCCGCCAGGCCCGGCGGGCGTCGTTCTGCAGAAATCGGTCATAATAACCGCCCCCGTACCCAAGCCGCCCGCCGTGGGCGTCAAAAACACTGCCCGGCACAATTACCACATCGATCATCTGCGGGTCAACCGCTGAAAGCCGGCCTGCATCCGGTTCCGGAATCCCGCAGTAACCGGGTCGCAGATCAACGTCCGGATCGACAAGCGCATACGGGATCAACCGCACCTCCCGAGAGACGGTTACAGGCGCGCTTACTGTCTGGCCACGGGCAAGGCATTGGCGGATAAGCGGCAGGGTTTCCACCTCGCTTCGAAAATTGACATAGATACACAGTATCCTGGCCTCAAGAAAAACCGGAAGCTGCCAGAGCATTGCCCCAATTCGCACACTTTTCCGGTGCCGCTCACCGGGGGAAAGGGCATCCCTTCCGGCTAGGACCTGCTGCCGTAATTTCTGTCGTGCCTCTGCTTGTCCTTGCATCTCTTATCAAACTACTGGTAAAGTATTTGAGTCAGAAAAAAGTCCGGCCCCACCGCATGCTTCCATAATACTAATACGAAAAGCTACCCTGATTAGTTAACAGCGCGCCATAGAAATAACTGGCGAATCGGAAAAAAGCCCGGGATTTTTTTAAAAGTTTGCCTGCAAGAGCTACTGCTGCTGCTATTTGACGCCGCCACGAATATCCCTGTTGAAAAGAGCAAAAAGCAAAAAAAATAATGAGTGTGAATTCACTTTTCTCAAGATATTAACCATGATTTGTTGTACCATTTTGTGGTACTTTGATCGTTATCAGCCATGACAGATGTGATTTTCCCTGTGTTGCACCGAATCTGGTCGGAGGCCCGGCAAAATGGATCTTGATGACATTGCTCCCGATGTCACGATAGACGCCAAGGGTTTGACTTGCCCCATGCCCCTGCTGAAGGCCAAGCAGGCCATGGAAAAACTGGCGTCCGGCCAGGTCTTGGCGGTCCTAGGCACGGATCCTGGTTCGCAAGTCGACTTGCCCGGCTGGTGCAAGTACGCTGGCCACACCTTCCTTGGCAGCAGGGAAGAAGCGGCTGGTTCTTATATATACTATCTCAAGAAGGGCTGAACCCGGAAACCCTGTGTTGGAATCACGCGAAACCGCGGTTCCAACCCACTGAAAGTGATGGAGGAAAACATGGCAAAGAGTTTAGGTATTTTCGTAACAAACCCCAACAACATGAAACATGTTATGGGGGTCGCAAAGGCGGCGACGGCCAAGGGCTCAAAGGTAAAAATATTTTTTACCTGGAAAGGGACCTTGCTCTGCAAGGATCCGAGCTTCCCGGCCCTGTGCAAGATTGCGGATGTTTACATCTGCGCCGACAGCTATAAAAAAATGGGGTATGACCCGATCAACGACATCCCAGAAGGTCTCACGGAAAAAAAGATGTCAACCCAGTCGTCGCACGGCGATATCCTTACAAACTATGAATGCTATATGACTTTATAGGGGGCGCGCACCATGGCAAAAGTGTTTTTTCTTTTTGATACGTGTACTGATGAAAAAGATATTCTTGACGGGATGCGCTCCACCCTGGGGCTTTCCGTGGCAAACCACTATGCTTTCTGTGCGGTTCTGAGCCACACCCTGGCACCCTTCGATGACTACAACAAGGAAAACCTTGAATGGATCCGCGACATGGAAGGCGACGCCTTCACCCTGGTGCCAGCCAATCAGGATAACGGCCTGACCCTTATCTCCATTGAAGAGCTTGGCCAGAAACTTCGCGATGTGGATTTTATCGTTCCCTACGGCAATTAATCAGAGAGCGCAGGAGTAACTACTATGAAGATGCTGCATGTATATAGATCCGAACCAAACGATATCATTAAAAAACTTGTGGAGATCGTCTCCGAAGACAGGGAGTGTACGAGCTTCAATCTCAACGTTGAAAACCCGGATTACGACAAGCTGGTGGACATGGTTTTGGCTGCCGACAAAACGGTCTGCTGGTTCTGATCCCAGATCATCGCCTGCCGGAAGGGCTTGAAACCCTTCCGGCAGCGCCGCAACCCGTCGTCTTGCACCTTCCCGGCTTCCCCTGCCCGCCGCCATGATCATTCATCGTTCCGCAGCCTCACCCGAATTATGAACTGATCACAGAGCAATGAGACCACATACAGCGCCCAGCTTCCAAGCCAGTAAGCGGTTACAGGGTGCCGCAGATCCGCGAAAGAGGCCTGTTCGCTATACATCAGGTATGCGGACAGGCCGATGCCAAAGGAGATGTGGTGCCCTGTGACCGCTTACGAATTATGACCTTGCCCATGGCGCCACTGATCTCCATAATCATCCCGAACCACAACGGCGGCGCCACCCTTGGCAACTGTCTTCACGCGGCCTTTGCCTCGCGGTATGCGAATTTCGAGGTCCTTGTCGTGGATGACTGTTCCGCGGATAATTCCCTCGACATCATCAGGGATTTCCCGCGCTGCAAACTGCACCGGTTGCAATGCCATGCCGGCGCGGCCGTGGCCCGCAATACCGGCGCCCGCCACAGTGCCGGCGAAATCCTCTTTTTCACCGATGCCGACTGCCTGCTGGAGCCCGATGCCCTGGAACGCGCCGCGGCCGCCATTGCCCTGCACGGCCCAGAAGCCGTCATCGGCGGCACCTATACCCTGCGGCCCCACGATCCAGGCTTCTTCAGCCTGTTTCAGTCGGCCTTCATCCACTATTCCGAAACCAAACATCTGAAAAATCCGGACTACATCGCTTCCCACGCCCTGGTGATCTCCGCTGTCAACTTCAGAAAGTCCGGCGGGTTTCCGGAAAAATTCATGCCAATCATCGAGGATGTGGAGCTCAGCCATCGCTTGCGAAAAAACGGCTACCGGCTGGTCATGGAGCCCGCTATCCTAGTCCGCCATATCTTCAACTTCACCTTTGTTTCCTCGCTCCGCAACGCCTTTCGCAAATCCTGCTACTGGACACGGTATTCGTTGCAAAACCGAGACCTGCTCGCTGATTCGGGCACAGCCTCCAGGGAACTGAAAACCAATGTGGTCGCCTGGTTTGTTGTTTTTTCGCTGTTTGTTATCGGTCATATCTTTCAAGAGGTTGCCTGGCTTATGCCCGTCCCGATCCTCTGTGCCGGAAACATCATACTCAACCGCGCCCTCTTGGCCACCTTTCTCCGCGCGGCCGGTCCAGGCTTCATGCTGGCGGCAGCCCTCTATTATCTGCTGGTCTATCCACCTGCCGTTGGGGCCGGCGCCGCCGTCGGCATTGTCCTTTACCTCAAAAAAGGACTTCGTTGATGCGCTATAGTCCACTGCGTCATATCGCTGCGGTTTTCTGCAAGCGCCGTCCCCTGCAGTTCACCTTTTTTGTGACCAAACGCTGCAACGCCCGCTGTCCTTTTTGTTTTTACAGCAACCGCGAGGCACACAGCGAATCATTGCCAGCCGAGCTTTCCCTAGCCGAAATCGATGCCATTGCCGCCTCGCTGCCAAATCTGCTTTGGCTAGCCTTTTCCGGCGGCGAGATCTTTTTGCGTGAGGATCTACCAGAAATAACAAAGATTTTTTATAAACGAAACAAGCCGGCCATTATTCTCTTCCCGACCAACGGACTGCTGACCAGCCGGATCAAGGAGGTGGTAAGCGAAATCCTCCGCGCCTGCCCCAAGAGCACCATTGTGGTCAAGCTTTCCCTGGACGGCGATGAAACCCTGCATGACGCGATCAGGGGGGTGCCGGGCTGCTATCGGAAAACCATGGAAACCTACGCCGCCCTAGGGGAACTGCTGGACCAATTTCCCAACTTCGACCTGGGAATCAACTCGGTCTTCTGTGCAAAGAATCAGGAGGTGATGGCGGAACTGATTGACAAGGTGGGCCGGATGGAACGGATCAAGACACATACCGTTTCCCTGATCCGGGGGGAGATGGCGGAAAACGGCCTAAAAGAAGTGGAGCTTAAAAAATACCTCGCCGTCATCACCAGGCTGGAGGCCAACCTCAAGACGCAGGCGGCTGCCATCTATCGCTTTCCAGGGGCGCGGCTCAAGGCGGCGCAGGATATTATCCAGCGCCGGCTGATCTACGAAACCGCCCGTCAAAACCGGCGGCTCATCCCCTGTTATGCCGGTCGCCTCAATCTGGTGCTCAGCGAAACCGGCGAACTCTTTCCCTGCGAATCATTCACCATGGGCCTCGGCAATGTCCGGGACCACGACCTTAACATCAATCGGGTGCTGGCCTCCGGGCAGGCGCAAGGGGTCTTGGCCCGCATCAGAAACAACGGCTGCCATTGCACACATGAGTGCTACTTCATGACCAACATCCTCTTTAACCCGCGCCTCTATCCGACCCTGCTGAAGGAATATCTGCAAGTACGCCCAGCCGGCTCGGCCTTGAGTTGAGCACTAAAACCCCTTAAATTTCTTGCCCGCGCAAAGAAAAGGCCGCGGTTCACTCAACGGAACTCGCGGCCTTCCTTGAAAAAAACGACCAGATTTATTCGACCTGCTTGAGCGGTGCCCCGCAGCCGCAGGTACCCGGCTTCTGGCTGATCGTATTGCAGGTGCAGCCGCCGCCGCAGGCACAAGCATACTTGCCAACCGTGCTGAACTCCTGTTGCCGGTCGCCGATGGCAATGACCGCCTTGCCCTCGCCCACACTTACTACCTTGCCCTCCACAAGGGCGCTGCCGCAGCCGCAGGTGCCCGGCTTGCTGGATAAGGTATTGCAGGTGCAATCAGCACCGCAGGCACAGACGTAGACCTTGTCTCCGGCAACCGCTTTGAAAACGGGCGAATCGGCCCAGACCGCGACACCCGCCACCAGACAGAGAAACAACACCGCCAGCGCCACCACATTTTTTCTCATACGCCACCCCCCTTAAATAATTGAGAATCAAGCAAACGGCCAGCCACCTGGCCACTCTCTACGAATTGCGGTCGTTTGCAAACACTTTGGGTTAATAATGCTAAACGGGAAGACGGTCGTCAATATAAACCTGTTCTTCTCGTTTGAGACGAATCACGGGTGGATATTTATTCTCTGTGAAACGCTCAGGAACGCCTGAAGACACCGCTTTTTGCCCAGAGCCAAAACATGCTCCGCAGCCCGTACAGGGCTGCTCGTAAATCATTGCCAGTGCGAATCTTAAGAAGACGGCGCGCAAGAAAACGGGGCCGGGAATAAAATCGGCGGAAGGCAATCTGGCGCAACTCGGCAATCTGCTCCCTGGTCATCGAGTAGGGGACAAAGGCCGCACCCTGATAGGAGAAATCCTGCAAATTCGTTGACATCGTTCCGTACTTCTCTATGTTGTCGTAGAGTTCAGTGCCAGGAAATGGCGTGATGGCATGGAAGTTGGCAATATCCGGATCAAGCTCGCAGGCGAATTCGATGGACTGCAGGCCATCGGCAAAGGTCTGTCCCGGAATGCCGAAAAGAAACGGGGTATACACGGTGAGGCCGACCTCCTTGGCCGCCTTGACCGCCAGTCTGATCTGGGCCAGGGTGATCCCCTTGCGGATGGTGTTGAGATCCTTTTGGACGCCGCTTTCCGCCCCAAAGAGCACGGCCCAGCAACCGGCATCCTTAAAGGCCTGCAGCAGCGGCTTATCCACCTGGTTGACGCAGGCAGAGGCAAACCAACTGAAATCCAGCCCCCTGGCCTTGATTTGTCGGGCGATCTCCATGGCCCGGTCGTAATCGGCGGCCAGGGTGTCGTCGATAAACTTGATCTCTTTATAGCCCTGGCTGAGGATGAGTTCTATTTCCGCCATGACATTGGCCACGGACCGATAGCGGATTCCACTTTTCCGGCTTTTGTCGATCTGAAAGCAGTACAGGCAACGCCGATTGCAGCCGCGGGAGGTAATGAGCACGGCCACCGGCCGCCGTTTGTAAGTGGCCGGCGGCGGGATATAGTGATCGGCATCGCCCAGCAATTCGCGGGCCGGAGGCGGCAATGCATCAAGGTCGGTAATGAGCGGCCGGGTCGGATTTTTCCTGATTGCATCTTGGTCGCGATACACCACGCCAGCCACGCCGGCCAGGGATTGGCAACTGGCTAACCGCGCCACCATCTCCGGCACGGTCAATTCGCCTTCGCCGGTGACCGTGGCATCGATAGCCTCGCAGTCCTCAAGACATTTTTCCTGCATGGCAATGGGATACGGGCCGCCGACCGCGATAAAAAGATGGCCATGCCTGGTCTTCAAATCACGGGCGGTCTGTTTGGCCTTGGGCCAGCCAAAGGTGGTGGAATAGAGTCCGACAAACTCCGGCCGAAATTCTTCGACAGCCAGGAGAATTGCGGCCTGGCTCATAAAGGCACCATTGAAAAATCGAACCTCGTGGCCGGCCTGAATCAAAGAGGAAGCTACATACAACGTCCCGAGCGGTTGCCAGTAATTGATCTGGGAGCCGGCGGTTTTTGATGAAAAAATCTCATCCGGCACCCAGGCCGGAATGATAAGTGCACACTTCATTTTTCGCTGATCCCGTTATTGAACGTTGCCTTGGCCCTGAAACAATCTCTCTCTAGAACAAAAAAATACCAGAAAGACCAACAGAACATGCCTGTAGTCTTTCTGGTATGTAAAACAACCGCGGATACTTGGCAAGCGACAACGCCGCTTGTCAGTAAAACAAACTCCATGCACCCTTGCCGGGGCCGATGTTATTTAACAATCAAGACCGGCCGATCGGCTGTATTGGCAACCTCGCGGCTGACGCTGCCCATGAACAATAGATTGGCGGCCCGTTGGCCTCTGGAGCCGATCAGGATCATGCTTACATCCTCAGCCTTGGCTACGGCCACAATCTGTTCGGCCGGATGACCGGACTTAATCTCAGTTCTGACATTGAGACCCGGAACACCTGCCGCGAGTTGTCCTTTGTAATAATTCAAGACGTTCGCAGCCCGCCGGTCCAGTGCCTCTTTATATTCCGTGCCTTCAAGAACTTCTTTCAGGGTGCCAAGCTCGGCATCTCCCAGCATTTCGTCGATCAGGGATTTGCCTTCAAATTTTTCAACATAAAGGAGAATTATCTCTTCCGGTGACATGCATTTGCATATCTGCATACACTTGGAAAAAATTTCTTTCGAACTCTTAGTATCATCTACAGCAATCAATATCTTTTTCATATTTTCTTCGCTCCCCTGTCTATTTTAAAAAGACATGCGGATGACCTTTGCTACTTGGCACCATAACCGCCAGTGGCAGGAGCAACAGGAGCAGCGCTATAACCGCCAGTGGCCGGAGCAGCAGGAGCTGAGCCGTAACCGCCAGTGGCCGGAGCCGCGGGAGCTGTGCCGTAGCCACCACCAGCCGGAGCAGCAGGAGCTGAGCCGTAGCCGCCAGTGGCCGGAGCCGCGGGAGCTGTGCCGTAGCCACCACCAGCCGGAGCAGCAGGAGCTGAGCCGTAGCCACCACCGGCCGGAGCTTGCTGTCCGCCAGCGGCAGCCGGCGCCTTTGCTGGCGCGGCCACGCTGTGCCGGACCACGCTCACATCTGTCGGGGCAACGCTGTAGCCGATGATGAAGCCCAGGATCCCCACCAGGATGATGATAATAATCGAAACATGTGTCTTCATGTATTTCCTCCCCTCCTCAGGAAACTTTTTAATGACTTCTCTCTGCCAACTGACTGCCTTATCATAAAAACCTGCGAAGAAGGCGTCGGAGAGCTCTCCGACGCCTTCTTCGCTCCGTTAACAAATCAACCTTTCTCGATTTTAAGGTAAATCTTGCCGCCTTCGGTCTTCGATTCAATGATATCATTGCCAGCCGCTTCACACATCTGCACAATGGTTTCCTTGGAAGAGGGGTTGTCAAAAACAAGATTCAGGATGGCGCCTTCAGCGATTTTTTCCAGAGACTTTTTGGCATACAGCTGGGGATGCGGGCAAACAAAGCCGCAGACATCCAGATTATATTCAGTGTCGCTTACTTTCTCAAATTTCATCTCAGCCATGGTTTTTACCTCCAACTTATTATTTTTATTAATTAACTAGAAGTCCGCCATCTGTTGCCGCATTCTTCTTTCCGTGAACCAGTTCAAAAAGGTTACCCCGATAAAGGCCCCACCAATCATGCCGACACCGTATACCCAGCCGTTGGGATCTCCACCGGCCGCCCTGATGAAAAACCCGCCGATGTTGCAGCCAAGGGAAGGCCGGGAACCGAAACCCATGAGGATACCACCGGACACGCCCCAAATGATCAGTTCTGTCGAAGGCAGCTTGAATTTAAATTCATTGCTCAACCGGGCCATGACCATGGCGCCGAAAATAATGCCCAGGGACATCCAGAGAGCCGGATTGCGGATGGGCTCGGGCAAACCGTTTACAAACCCGAAAAAGATGTTGTCATGCATGTTCCAACCGAACTTCTCGAGAATCCAGGCGCCCAACTGGCCTTCCTGGCTGGTGATGTACCAGTAGCCCGGATCAAAGACCTCGCCTTTCAGAGAGACATCGGAAAAATGGCCCATTCTCTTCAGCAGGGCGCCAAAATTGGTAACCCCGAATTTTTTCTGGATGCCGGCCATGGTCAGAATATGAAGGCCAGCGGTGATACCCACCAGGATGCCCATCCAGCTGGTTCGCTTGGAAGAGGTGATCATGGCCCAGATACCGGCCATTTCATCGCTAAAGCCGGTAACCGGCTCCTTGCCCGCCTTCTTCATCTCCTTCTTTCTCTTCTTCATGAAATTCTTGCGGGGATAGAAGAAATAGATGAGGGTCAATATGATAAGGGCGGGCAGCATCGCGTTAATGAACGCATTGCCCACAAAAAAATGGATCGCGGTTGGATGGCCGCCGGAAATAAGCTTGGCAATGGTAAACGAGGGCTGGTGCCAGATATAACCTGCCAGATAATAATCAAACCAGGAATTGACCGGAAGGTTGATGCCAGCCTGCAGCATGCCGGCCTGAGTCTGCATGGCCTTGTCAACCCAGGCCTGGGGCATAAGATTGTTGAACACACCGCCCGTATCCACAAAGATCGCCTGACCAAGGCATAGGCCGAAAATTACCGCCAGCAGTGAGGTCATGTTGCCCTCGCCCACCTTGTACAGGGAGCCGGAGGCACAGCCGCCAGCCAGACACATGCCCACTCCGAACACCGCGCCTGAAATCAGCATGTGAATGCCAAAGGGCGCGGCATGAAAGGTACTCATGTTAACGGACTCAAGTGTTGCCTGGATAAAGCTGAAAAAGATGAGCGCCACCATGATGCCGACCGCCATGCGCGGCACCCCTGCGGCAATTAAATCACGCGATGCTGAGGCAAAACAGAACCTTCCGTACTGCAGCATCATACCGTAGGCGAACCCGAACCAGATGTAGATCACCATATACATGTAATAAACATCGGTTGCCCAATACAGGAGACTGATTAGAATCATCGCTCCGGTAATCAGGTACGCCCACATGGCATTCCTTTTTTCTTCCATGTTTAGGTTTCCTCCCCTCATATTGTTTCAAATACTATCGAAATTCTTTCTCCACACTGCCCACCCCGTTCGTTTTCTGCTTTTGCCTCCCCCTCTAGTTTTATCTACTGAACATCTGCCGCCGCCTCAATTCTGCTCTGCCGAACAGCCCCGAACACTCCCTCATTCTCTTTTCGAAACGTTTCTTGTGATTAATTTGTCCAATTGTAATTGTCAAGCAAAAAGGCTGACACGCTGTGGCACCGGTCCGTTGCGCTATGATCAAAAATTTCGGCGGGATAGCTGCCAATCAACTTTGTAGTTATGCTAATTCGACATGCTACGATGTGGCACCTTTGCTGATGATTTCAGCTAGTTGTGATATACAGCAACAAAGGTTTGGTGCAGGAAGACGCCGGTGGACTTCTGGAAACGGTCGATCCGGGAAAAATCTTTTATCTTCTCCAGGGCAGCAGGGGGAAGCAGCAGCTCCGGGCTGTCGCTCACCACGACCAGTGCCCCGGGTTTCACGTTATTTCCGTTTTCATAGAATTTCGGTGATTGAAATTCCCAGGTAAACCGCAAGGGGGAGGTAGCGTGGTTGTCAAGTTCGCGACGGGAAACAGGCAGATCCTGATAAACTATCTTCTTGTCGGTGTGCAGATCAAGGAGGGGAACCGTAATCTTCGGATGGACCGCCACCTCTTTCGTGATCGGCGTCAAGACCTCCACGCCATCCACCGCCAAAGTATCAATAAACTGACCGGCATCCTTCAGGTTCATCTCCCCCATTGAAAGCAGGAATGGACGATACGCCATAAGGGCAACGACCAGGGACGTATTGATCGCGGCAAAAACAACGAACATCCTGATGCGCCGGTCGCTAATCCGGCAGACACCATAGGCGGCCATCAAGGCAACCATGGGAAAAATCGGGATAAGATATCGGCACCGTTTAATTTGCATAACCAGAACCAACAGCACCACCCAGGCGATACCAACATATTTGATATCCCTTTTTTTGAGGGCGACCCCGAGGGAAGCAAGGGCCGCCAGAGAAACCACCGGGTGAATCTGAAAGAAAAATGTCGATATAAAACTCTCGCCCCAGCGTTCCAGGCCAGGCTTCTGATACTCGGCCAGGAATTTAATCTGCTGTACAACCACCTCCTGTTGCGAGATAAAAAACATCATGAGAGGAAGAAGACAACAGAGAACAAGGGCGGCAACCCTTTTAAGAGAAGCCTGCGGCGATCTTGCCAGATAGATAAGAAAAATCACGGCCAGCACGGAAAGAAAGGGCCAGCTCGAATACTTGGCAAGAATCGCAAGGCACAGCAAAACAGCGGCCAGAATTATTCGGCCATTACCGCCACACTGCATTGCGCGGGTAAAGGCCCAGACAGCAGCCAGAAAAAAAAACATCGTCGGCACGTCAACAAGCATGAGCGGTACCTGGGTGTAAAGATAAGGAAAAGCCAACAGCAGCAGGCCGGCACAGTAACCAACCTCCTCATCCCAAAGTGTTTTGCCAAGCTGGTAAACAAGCACAACCGACAACGAAAAAAGAATCGTATTGAAAAACTGGATGAATATCCGTGTCTCACCAAAATATTTAAAAATCAACCCATAACAGAAGGACAACAGGGGAAGATCGGTCCAGGCAAAAATGTTCTTCCCCCATTCTCTGAAAAAATATTGGATTCCGAACAATTCAAGATGTTTTGCCTGGCTGAAATAGCGCGCCGCATCCACGATAACCTCGGGTTCAGACCAAAACAAAGCTCCAAGACAGAACGACAGCAGAAAAAGAAAGAGAACCCTAAACCTGGAAAAAGAAAGCAGCGAGAGAGGGAGCGCCACTACAACGCCCAGAAGTGAGAATACAAATAAACCAATCACACCCTTGGTGGCGAAAACCCACTGCCAACTGGTTAGCCGGTTATCATCAAGCGATCTGGCAATATAAAGAACAAGCGGCACACACAGGAACAAAAACCCGATCAGTAGTCGCCATTCGTTTTTCGTCAAAGAAATACGGAACACAATGTTGCTTCCTTCGCCTTTCAATTAAAGCGGATTTACACAATAAACATGTCAGGTGTGGCGGTTTCCTTCAATCATACCATCATGATTAAGAAAACGACAGTAAGTAGCCAGTACGCGATCGCGCTGGTTTCACAAATCTGCGTTTTGCTTAAACCGGGCTTGATTCAGACCAATCAAATAGTGCCGCAATATTTCTCTGACCAGACATGCGGCTTTGCCAACAGGAACTGTTTTTCCTTGACCAAGAAACACGCTGTGGCTTTTTTTCTTGACCAATATACCACACCGTGGTATTAAAAATCGCATGTGTGGCAATTTGTCGCAGGGAAAACCAGCCCAAGAAAGTTGTCGCGGGAAAAACCAGCTCAACAAAGGTCAAACCGGATGATATTCGTGCCTTCTTGATACTGAATCGTCTGATTCTCCAATTTTGGTAATGCGTTCGTGAACGCGGAATTCCTGCCGATGAATTCATCGGCAGGGGGATGAGTGAAAAATTCAAGCTAAGGAGGTAACAGTCCGAATACCAACTGCCATTTTCTGAATAATTTTTTATCAAAAAAAAATTTCCTAACGGGGGGAAACATGAAGAAATTTGTATCAACTGTTGTGGCAATGTCTGTTGTGGTCGGTGGCTATCTGGCTTATTCCGCTCTTACTTCCAAATCTCCGGTTGCCGAGGCCTTGGCTGCCGCGAAGACATACTCCGCTACCATGTATGTTGCCGGCATGGGTGGGCATTTCGCAAAGGCCGATGTTACCATCGACCCGAACAACACAGAAAATCCCATCAAGGTAGACAAACTTGATATGGTTGATATCGGTGGCGCCACCCACCCGACCCATGATGCCAGAATCGATGCCAAAGACAAAAACACCATGTACTGGTCCACCTACAAGCTTGACACCTGGAAAGACAAGGACGCCAAGGGTGGTAATCTGCATGTCGGCAAAACCGATTTGAAAACAGGTAATGTAGTTAAGGATACGGCATTCCCTGCTCCTGAGCGGGCAAAATGGACCGGCGCCAACTACTGTGCATCGGGTCAGTCTGAAAAATACTTTATGCCGGTTTCCATGGCCGACGAAGGCTACATCGATGTTTTTGATAAGGCCACAATGGAACTGAAACATCGGGTCTTCTTCGATGACCTCGGCATCAAGGCGGGTGAGACCACGTTTGCTCACGGCATCAACACGCCGGACATGAAAAAGTTTCTCCTGACCGTGAACCTGTCGCCGGACGGCCACACCAAATTTAATGGTAACACCAAGCTGATCATGCTTGACATGGCAGCATTGGAACAGGGCAAGATGGTTAAACTGGCCGAGGGTGTTATCACCGGCAAACCGAAAGACGCCTCCGGCGGCACCATCACCTTCCGTCAGTTCTTCACTGCCGACGGCAAGACACTGTTCCAGTCCGGAGCCGACCGCGGCTATGTCATTGATGCCGCCACCCTGAAAGTCCTGGATGAAGTAACCCCGCTGCCGGGCGAAAACCATGACTTCATGCCCACCCCGGATGGCAAATATGCCGTACTTACCCTGCGTGAAAAAGCCAAAGATTTTGAAGGCAAGGATTCAACGGACGGCACCCTGCTGCTCTACGATGTCGCAGCGAAAAAGACCATAGGCAAATCCGCCTCGGTCTGCTTCGCGTGCCACAAGGAACAGAAGGTAGGCACGGCAGTTCTTTGCGGCTTGGATGCCAACTGGAAATAGCCAACCGACAGAACAGCTATAAACATAACTATTGAAAACAAGGGGGGCGCCGGGTTACACAGTATCCGGCACCCCCTTGTTTTGTTTTTAATAACCTTTCAACCAGATAACCAACATGAAAAAATTCACGTTTCTGGCGGTTGCCCTCAAGAACCTGAAAAGAAAACCTTTCAGAAGCGGCATCCTTATCAGTGCCATTGCTATCCTGGTATCCCTTTTAATCTTTGCGATTTCCTTCAGTATCAGTGTGGGCAGCAGCCTGAAAAAATCCTCAGACCGACTGGGGGCTGATCTGATTATCGTGCCGGTTGGCGCGCGCGGTTTTGCCGAAGAGTTTTTGCTCGAATCAAAGCACACCGCTTTTTATATGCCCAAAGAGATGATTAAACGGGTAGCCGCAATCGAAGGCATTGAGACCCTTACCCACCAGACCTATCTTTCCTCAATTTCTGGCCTGTGTTGCGATATTCTTCCCACGCGAATAATTGCTTTTGACCCGGAGAACGATTTCATCATAAAACCCTGGTTGCAGGGTTCGCTGGGGCGGCCATTGCAGAGAGGGGAAGCCATTGCCGGTTTCGGCACGAACGAAAACCTGGGCCTCGGCCTGCTGGCGGTGGAAACCACTATCTTCAACAATAAATTTAAGATCGTCGGAGTTCTTGAACAAACCGGCACCGGCTTGGACAACGCCCTCTTCATGACCGAAGAAAACCTGGCTGCCATCATTGAGAGCGGCAAGTCCCCTCTGAAAAAGGGAGAGATCTCGATTATTTTTGCCAAGGTGAAGAAAGGTGCCGATCCTGACTATGTGGGAAGGGTCGTGGAGGGCAGTATTGTTGATGTAGATGTGGTGGCCCGGAGCAATATGGGCGAAAAATTCCTCAATGTACTGGCAGATATAAACAAAATTTTTCTGATTTCCATCACCCTTTCCTCTCTGTTGACCATTTTTCTGGTCTGGGCAATTTTTTCAGCAATCGCCAATGAACGCGCCAAAGAGATCGGCATCATGCGGGCGATCGGTGCCAAGGAGTCGCATATCACAAAGCTATTCTTTCTGGAAGTTCTGACGTTGGGCATTATCGGCAGCCTCATCGGTGTTGCGGCGGGTACCCTTCTTGCCTTTTGGCTTGTGCACACTTTTACTTTGATCAAAACCATCTCTGCCCAGCTTAATCTTGTTCATCAGCTGGTTATCGCGGTGGCGGGATTGATCCTTGGATCAGGGATTTGTGTGGGAGGGGCCTTGCTCCCCATCAACAGAATTAAAAAAATGGAACCACTTCTGGTAATTAAAGAGGAATAAATTGTCTCAGATCGAAATAATCAAATTAAATAAATTTTATACGGTTGGCGACACCATTATCCCGGGAGTAAACGAGGTTTCACTCAACATCGAGCAGGGGGAGTTTCTTTCCGTGGTCGGCCATTCCGGTTCCGGAAAGACGACCCTGGTTTCCATTGTCGGTGGTATTTTACGACCGACTTCCGGGCAGGTGCTTTATAACGGCTGCGATATTTGTGAGCTTGATGACAACGGCCTGTCAGAATATCGAAACAAAAAAATCGGCTTCATGTTCCAATTTGCCAGCCTGCTGCCAATATTGACCGCCACGGAAAACGTTCTGCTGCCGGCACTCTTCAGCCCGGACCAACAACAGGCAAAAGACAACGCGGAAAAGGCCCAGAGATGCCTTGAGTTGGTTGGTATCGGTGAAAAGGGACTGGCCTATCCTTCGCAGCTCTCAGGCGGCCAGCAGCGCCGCGTGGCCATTGCCCGGGCCCTGATGAATGATCCTGAAATAATCCTTGCCGACGAACCAACGGGTGACCTTGATGAAGATACCGAACGGGAAATAATGGAACTTTTCAGTAGAATCAATGAGGAGCAAAAAGTTACCATTATTTTTATCACCCACAATCTTGAGCTGGCCCGTCAGGCAAAAAAACAAATAAGAATGCACCAGGGTATAGTTGAGGAGCTTGCGTTGTAAAAAATTGTCCTATTTGTTTCTCCTGCGCGCCAGAGACAGCTCACGGCCTTCACAGATAGAGATTTTTTATGATGCTGTCGTGGAGAACCGGCCTAAATTCCTTTATTTTATTGTTGTTTCTGTCAGGATGAACCCTGTTTGAAAGCAACACCATCGAGAGTTTTCTAGGATAATCAATCCAAAAAGATGTGCCAGTAAAGCCCAGGTGGCCAACGCTTTTCTCAGAGATATAGCGGCCGCCACTTGATGCTGTTGGTGCCGGGGTATCAAACCCCAACGCCCAGGTACTGCCTCCCACCCGTGCGAAAAAAGAAGCCAGGTCTTTGTTCGCATAATTTGGATGGGCTGCCCGACCATACCATTGGTCGAGCAGAAAGGAGGTAAGGGAAAGCACCCCCTCGATATTTCCGAAAAGACCGGCGTGGCCGGCAACCCCACCCATGACATAGCAGTTGTCATCGTGCACTTCGCCGCAGAGTATTTTCTTCCGCCAAGGACAGTTCTCGGTTGGAGCAAAAATTATTCCTTTTTTATTACCGCCATCCAATGCCCCAAACCATAAATTTTCTTCCAGGCCAAGGGGTTTCAGAACATTATTCGCTACGTATTCATTTAAAAGAATCCCGGACTTTTCTTCAATTATTCTACCAAGAAGCATAAATCCAAGGTCACTGTATTCTGATTTCGAACCAGGATGGTAAACTAACGGTTCCTTGAACAACTGAAGGAATATTTTTTCCTTTGCCTCCTGAAAGGAAAGACCTTTAGCTATTTCATAATACGGCCGGTACGCAGGAAAACCGGAGCAGTGGGATAATAATTGTTTGAGAGTGATATTTTTTTTCTCTCCATCCCAATCTCCGGCCAGGAGAGAAGGCAGGGTATCATTCAGGGAAACTATACTTTTTTTTAATAAACATAAAACAGCTAGAGTTGTCGCTAATGGCTTCGTAAGAGAGGCAAGATCATAATACGTTTCTTTCGCTGTGTTAATCTGATCCGGGAAATAGGAGTGTTTTCCATAAAAAAAACACAACTTCTTTTTTTCATGAGACAATCCAAAAGAAATACCTAACACCGCGCCCGGGAAAATATGATTGGTTGTGGCGGATTCAAACAGGCTTTCAATATCCTTTTTTAGTTGTGAAATCCTTTTTGTTGAAAACACATTAATCACCTGTTTTTATTAAAAATAATAAAAATCCCCCGCTGTTATATTTGTTGAATTTTCGCGGACGATAAACTATAGTTGTATAACTTTTTTGGGGTGGTGGTGTTAACTTTTTTTTAATAATTTGTTAATTTCTCTCTTTTGTTTTTTTCTTATCTTTTTTAAAAAACTTATCAAACATTAATTTATTAACAAATTAAAAAAGTTAAGTTGTTTTTTAACTTGTTGCCGTCCTTAATAATAACAATATTTTAACCCCTTTGTTTTCTTAAATAAGAAAGAGGACTTATTTATGACTATTAAATTTGAGGCTTCCAAGGAAAACCTTTTATATTCCCTTTCTTTATTGCAAAATATCGCAGGAAAAAAAGGAACACTGGCTATATTGTCTAATATTTTGATAAAATCACAAGGAAATAATGTTGAATTAATAGCTACAGACTTGGAAATTGGTATTAAAAATGAGCTCGATGCCAATATAATTAGTCAAGGTTCTATAACATTACCAGCAAAAATTTTATATGAACTTGTAAAAGAATCTTGCTCTGATTTTATATCAATTGAAGAACAGGATAATTATTGGGTTAAAATTGTTTCAGGTACTAGTGTCTATAATCTTGCTGGAATATCTTCCGAAGAATATCCGGATTTTCCTGAATATAATGAAGATATGCTTGTTGATGTTAAAGCCAATTTATTTAAAGAACTAATAGATAAAACTCTTTTTTCTATAGCTCATGACAGAGAGAATAATTTTACCTTGACAGGAGCTTTACTTGAAAAAGAACAAATAGATAATAATAATTATATTAGAATGGTATCATCGGATGGCCACAGGTTGTCTATAAAGCAGACTATGATTGAAGATGATTTATCTACTCTTAATATAGATAAAAATACAATAATACCAAGAAAGGGTATATTAGAAATAAGAAAATTATGTGAAACATCAGAAAATGATAATATAAAAATAGGATTTGATAATAAACAGTTAGTTGTAAAATCTAACAATTCATTAATGATTATTAGATTAATGAATGGAGATTTTCCTGATTACAAAAATCTTTTGAAAATAATTAATAGAAAAAATTCAATTGAGGTTGAAAGAAAAACATTTCTTGAATCATTGAGAAGAACAAACCTTTTCACTGAAAGCATATTTAACGCTGTTCATTTAAACATACAAAAAAATATAATGATATTATCTTCGCAAAATACGGATTACGGCAGCGCAACCGACAAAATTACAATTGAATATGAAGGAGAAACCTTGGCATTAGGTTTTAATTGTAAATATTTTATTGAAGCTATTCAAGTTATGTCCAGTGAATTTATAAATATTTATATAAATTCTGAGCAGAGTCCTTGTTTAATTGAAGGAAAAGATGATATTGGTTTTGTAAATATTATAATGCCAATGAAAATATAATTGTTTATTAGCCAGAAAGTTATATATCCAACGTGAAAATTTTGGATACCCGTTGGTCAATAATAAGAAGGGATAATTAACACCGTGGAAAATGTTAACGAATATGAAGCAGAGCAGATAAAGGTTTTGGCCGGTTTGGAAGCAGTCCGGAAAAGACCTTCCATGTATATCGGAAATACCGCCGAAGAAGGGTTGCACCATCTTGTTTATGAGGTGGTTGATAACAGCATAGATGAAGCGTTAGCCGGACACTGTACGAAAATCAGAGTCACCCTTCACAAAGACACCAGTGTAACAGTCGAAGACAATGGCAGGGGCATCCCGGTTGCAATACACCCGGAAGAAAATATTTCCGCCCTGGAGTTGGTAATGACCACGCTGCACGCCGGCGGGAAATTCGATAATTCCACCTACAAAGTTTCCGGTGGTCTGCATGGCGTAGGCGTTTCAGTAGTGAATGCCTTGAGTGAATGGACCGTTGCCGAGATAAAAAGAAACGGAAAAATTCATCGGCAGATGTACCGATTTGGGATACGGGCAAGCGATGTGGAAGAAATAGGGGAAAGCACCCACAACGGCACCACGATCACCTTTAAACCCGATGCAACTATTTTTACCGAGACCACTGAATTCAAATATGAAATAATTCAGACCCGAGTGCGCGAACTCGCCTTCCTTAACCGCGGCGTCAAAATTTATCTGAAAGATGAGCGAAGCGGCGCCGAAGACGAATTTCACTACAAAGGTGGTATTCAGGAATATGTGGAATACCTTAACAGGAAAAGAACCCCGATCAATTCCCAGCCGATAATCATCACCGGTGAAAGGGATCAGGTTCAGGTGGAAATAGGTTTTCAGTATTTCGACGGGTACAATGAAAGGCTTTTTTCCTTTGTTAACAACATAAACACCCGGGAAGGCGGAACCCATGTCGCGGGTTTTCGGGCGGCTTTAACAAAATGCATTAACCGTTATGCCAGCGACGACATCGTTCCAAAAAATTTGCGGGAAAAAATGGGGGGAGACGACGTCCGCGAAGGCTTAACCTGTGTTATTTCCGTGCGGGTTCCCAATCCGCAGTTTGAGGGACAGACCAAGACCAAACTCGGCAACAGCGAAGTGAAGTCCATTGTCGAAAGTGTATGTAACGAAAAACTGGCCATCTACCTCGAGCAGAACCCACAAGAAGCCAAGAAAATTTTGGGCAAGGTGGTGGATGCGGCCCGCGCCCGGGAGGCTGCCAGACGCGCCAAGGAGCTCTCCCGCAAAAAAGGCTCGGGCCTTGATCTGCTTATGGCGGGCAAACTGGCTGAGTGCCAGGAAAAAGATCCGAAGCTCCGGGAGGTTTTTTTGGTTGAGGGTGATTCGGCCGGCGGCAGCGCCAAACAGGGCAGAGACCGAGTATTTCAGGCGATTCTACCCTTGCGCGGCAAGATCATGAACGTGGAAAAGGCACGCTATGACAAAATCCTTGCCAGCGAAGAGATCAGGCAGATCATTGCCGCGTTGGGCACCGGGATCGGCAAGGACGAGTTTTCACTCGACACCCTGCGTTATCACAAAATCATCATCATGACCGATGCTGACGTAGATGGCGCCCATATCCGCACGTTACTGCTGACTTTTTTTTACAGGCAGATGCTGCCCCTGGTGGAAGGCGGGTTTGTCTACATCGGGCAGCCCCCTCTCTACCGTCTGGGGCGAGGCAAAAAGGAACAGTTCTTTACCGATGAGGAGACGCTTAACCAGTATCTTTTCCAGCAAGCCAGCGCCACAATGAAGCTCTTGGTGGATGGTGAGTCCGGCCAAACCATCGTTGAAAACCTTCCAGATTTATTGAAAAAACTATCGACATATCAAAAGATTCTCGATTTTCTGGACCGGGTCAGTCTTTGGGAAGAAATGGTCACCTTCTTACTGGAGAACGACATAGAATCCGCCGATCAGTTTGCCGACGAGGATTTTGTCGCGGGACTGAAGAACAAATTGAACGGAAAAAAACTGATCCTTGGCAATCTGCGGCCCTGCAGGTGGAAACCGAGTTGTTATGAGTTTGACGCCGCCATCAAGGATAAGGCCCATATGGTCATCACCATCGGCCCGCAGATTCCGCTCATTCCCGAATACCGGCGCGCCATCACCCTTTTTCCGCAGATCAAGGAATATCTGCAGCAGAAGTTTCTGGTGGAGACGGGCAACCAGCAGCTCAAGGCGGCTAACTGGCATGATATGCTTCTGGTAATCAGGAAGGAATCGTTTAAGGGCAGTTCGCTGCAACGGTATAAAGGTCTTGGTGAAATGAATCCCGAGCAGCTCTGGGAAACAACCATGAATCCTGAAAAACGCACCCTGGTTCAAGTGACCATCGACGACGCGGAAAAGGCCGATGACATTTTTATTACCCTGATGGGTGAAAAGGTGGAGCCGCGCCGGGATTTCATTCAGACGCACGCCCTTGAGGTCTCCGAGCTGGACATCTAACAATTCGCATTTTCCCGGTTCTCGGGAGCAGATACCATAGGATGTGTCATTCATGATTGAAGAACACGAGAAAATCAAGCACACCATTTCCATCGAGCAGGAACTTAAGAAATCCTATCTCGACTATGCCATGAGCGTTATCGTCGGGCGCGCCCTGCCGGATGTGCGGGACGGCTTAAAGCCGGTGCACCGGCGGGCCCTGTTCGCCATGCGCGAATTGAACAACTACCACAACCGGCCGCACCTGAAATCCGCAAGAATCGTCGGTGACGTTATCGGTAAATACCATCCGCACGGCGATACGGCGGTCTATGACACAATTGTCCGCATGGCCCAGGTTTTTTCCCTGCGCTACCCCCTGGTCGACGGGCAGGGCAACTTCGGATCGGTTGATGGCGACTCACCGGCGGCCATGCGGTACACCGAAGCCAGGATGACGAAAATCGACCAGGAGATGGTGTCGGATCTTGAAAAAGAAACCGTCGATTTTATTCCAAATTACGACAACAGCTTAACCGAGCCGGTGGTTTTTCCGGCAAAAATACCCAATCTTCTTGTCAACGGCTCTTCAGGCATTGCCGTGGGCATGGCCACCAACATTCCGCCCCACAACCTTGCCGAGGTTCTGGACGGACTCATGGCCATGATCGATGACCCAAACATTACCGTGCATCAATTAGGCCAAATCATCACCGGTCCGGATTTCCCTACTGGTGCCTTTATCTGCGGCCGGGCCGGGATCAGGGAAGCCTATGAAACAGGGCGCGGCTCCATCCTCATTCGCTCCAAGACCCATGTCGAACCGATCAAGCACGGCAACCGCGAGGCCATTATCATAACGGAAATCCCCTTTCAGCAAAACAAGGCGTCCCTGGTGGAAAAGATCGCCCTGCTGGTCAAGGAGAAGCGGGTCACCTCTATCTCGGAGATCCGCGACGAATCGGATCGACGCGGCATGCGTATCGTCCTGGAATTGAAAAAGGATGAATTCCCCGAGGTGGTGTTAAACCAGCTCTATAAGCACACGCCGCTGCAGAAGAGTTTCGGGATTATTCTTCTTTCCATTGTCAACAACAAACCTGAGATCCTCAATCTCCGGCAGATTCTTCAGCACTTCCTACTGCATCGCAAGACCATTGTGTACCGTCGCACGGTCTATGATCTGAAAAAGGCAGAGGAGCGGGCCCACATTCTCGAAGGCCTGAAGATCGCCATAACCAACATGGATGAGGTAGTTACTCTGATTAAAGAGTCTGCCAATCCCCTGGAGGCCCGCGTCGGTTTGATGGAACGCTTCGGCCTGAGCGAGATTCAGGCACAGTCCATTCTTGAAATGCGCCTCCAGCGGTTGACCGGCCTGGAACGTGAAAAGATCCTCAGCGAATATAATGAACTGTTGAAAGATATCACCTGGTACCATCAGATCTTGAGCGATGAAACCCTGGTGTTGAAAATTATTCGGGACGAGTTTGAACAGATCAAGCAGGAGTATGGCGACGCGCGACGGACCGAGATTATCGACGCTCCGGATGAGATTCTTCCCGAAGATATGATCACCCCGGAAACCATGGTGGTCACGGTCACCCATACCGGCTATATCAAACGCAATCCGGTGAGCCTGTATCGGGCGCAGAGAAGAGGCGGTAAGGGAATTACCGGCATAACCACCATCGAGGAGGATTTTGTCAGCAATCTCTATTTGGCCTCCACCCATGACACCTTCCTGTTTTTCACCAATCACGGCAAGGTGTTTTGGCGCAAGGTTTATGAAATTCCCCAGTCCGGTCGTACCGCCCGCGGCAAGGCTATTGTCAACTTTCTCGAGCTTACCGAGGGCGAGAAGGTGGCCGCCATCCTACCGGTTTCCAGTTTTGAGCGGAGCGATGAATTCGGTGTTTTCATGACCACAAAGCTCGGCCGGGTCAAGAAAACGAGCCTGCGAGAATTCAGCCGTCCCCTGCGCAAGGGGAAAATCGCGCTCACCATCAATGAGGATGACGAGATCATGTCGGCCGCCATTACCAGTGGCGACAACGAGATTCTGCTTATTTCCAGGAGGGGTATGTCGGTTCGGTTTCACGAGAGCGATGTTAGGACCATGGGCCGGGGAGCCGCCGGAGTCAGGGGGATTACCCTTGGTGCTGGAGACGAGGTGGTTGGCATGGTGGTGCTGGAAAAGGATAAATCCATTCTGGCGGTGACGGAAAACGGCTATGGTAAGCGAAGCCCGATTGAGGAATACCGGTTACAGAAGCGTGGCGGCCGAGGGGTGATCGCCATCAAGGCCAGCCCCCGCAACGGCAACATTATCGGCGTTCTGCTGGTCACCGATGAAGATGAGGTGATGATGATTGCCAGCAGCGGCAAGATTATCCGGATGAACATGGAAAACGTTAGGGTGATCGGTCGGAACACCCAAGGGGTCAGATTGATTAACCTGCAGGGCAACGAAAAGGTGGTTGGCCTGGATCGCGTTGCCCCGGGTTCTGATTCCGATGAGGAGGATGAGGAATTCACGGCAGAGGAGCAGGAGCAGGAATAATGGTTTCGGCTGAGAAGATAGCCGTCATCGGAGCCGGCAGCTGGGGCACAGCCTTAACCAAACCGCTGGGTGAGAATGACAGGAAGATTTTTCTCTGGGGCCACCGGCCGGAGTTTGTGGAGCAGCTACGGCAGAACGGCGAAAATGTGGCATATCTGCCGGGGTATCGCTTTTCCACCAGCGTCAAACCGGTGGCAGATTTACAGGCGGCGGTATCCGGCAGCCGGCTGGTGGTGATGGTGGTCCCTTCCCATGTGTACCGCGGCGTGTTCCGTCAGCTTATCCCCTTTCTGGCCGACGGGGTTTTTATTATTTCCGCCACCAAGGGCATTGAAAACGAAACCCTGGCCACCATGACCCGGGTTATGGAAGAAGAACTGGTGGGCTGCTGTCAACCTTTCCACCTCGGGGTTCTTTCCGGACCGAGTTTTGCCAGGGAGGTCGTACAAGGCACACCCACGGCGGTCACGGTCGCCGCCGGCACCATGGAGGAGGCCCAATATTTTCAGCGAGTTTTTTCAACGGAAAAATTCAGGGTGTATGCCAGCACCGACGTCATCGGCCTTGAGCTGGGCGGGGCGCTGAAGAACATCATTGCCATTGCCGCCGGGATCTGTGATGGTCTGGGGTACGGCACCAATACCCGGGCAGCCCTTATTACCAGGGGGTTGGCAGAAATAAGCCGGCTGGGGGTGAAGATGGGGGCCCGCCCCCTTACCTTTTCAGGATTGGCCGGGCTGGGCGATCTGGTCCTCACCTGCACCGGCGATCTCAGCCGCAATCGCACTGTCGGCCTGAAGCTTGGCCAGGGCAAGAGCCTCGCCGCCATTCTCGGGGAAATGAATATGGTGGCAGAGGGCATAAAAACCACGCGATCTGCCTGGAATCTGGCCAGAAAGCAAGGGGTTGACATGCCGATTCTCGAGCAGATCCACGCGGTACTCTATGACGGCAAGCCCTGCGAGGCGGCGGTTAAGGATCTTTTGACCCGCGATCTCAAGGAAGAACTGGGCTGATTATACCATTTTGTCTTTTGACCAGTCGTTGTGCTCAAATTCCCTGTGGTCCGGCTTCGGGGGTTTTACTTCGAGCAGGCGGGCTCGTAACCAGGCCATCACCTTGTCGAATTCCGCGGCCAGTTCACCCAGGGCCTTGCCGCGATGGCTGATCCGGTTTTTTTCCTCAATGGTTAACTCCGCAAAGGTTTTGCCGAACGGCCGATAATAAAAAACCGGGTCATAACCGAAACCTTCTTCACCCCGAGGCGCATCGAGTATCTCCCCTTCGCAGCGGCCTTCATAGGTGAGAGCCGGGCCGGAGGGAACAGCGAGGGAGAGAACACACTCAAAGGCGGCTTTCCGGTTTTCTTTGCCGGCCATTTCCCGCAAAAGTTTGTCGGTGTTTTCCGCATCGGTGGCCTTGGCGCCGGCATAGCGGGCCGACCACACCCCCGGCGCCCCGCCCAGTGCCTCCACTACCAGCCCGGAATCATCGGCAATAGCCGGCAACCCTAACACCTTGGCGGTGAACAGGGCCTTTTTGTAGGCATTTTCTTCAAAGGTTGCGCCGTCCTCAACCGCCTCTGGTATCGGACCAAAATCATTCAAACTTTTTATTTCTACCGGGAAGTCCTTGACGATTGCCCGGAACTCCTTGACTTTGCCCGCATTGCGGGAGGCCAGTACAATAATGTTTACCATGGGTGTTTCCCCGATTATTTTTTTTCTAACCTGTCGACCAGCGAAGATTTTTACACTGCCATGTTTTTACCATCTGCATCAAAATTGACAAGAGGGTTTACACAACTCTTTTTTTTCTGGTATTTTTTCTCTTGACCTTCCGCCAAAAATCATGATGTAGTAACGCGCAAACATTGACGGATCCGGAACGTCCTGCAAACAAAGACAACACACACATGTTGTCTTATCGATAAGGGTGAAAGAGATGGCAGAGATAAAAAGCACTTTAGAAAAGGCCATGGAACGACTGGCACGGATGGGAGAAGTCTCGTCACAGGAAATCGCCGAGGAGGAAAGCCTGAAGCGTGGAATGCGCCTGGCAGCTGAATATCTGAGCAAGAGCAGGGCGACCCTGGCAGAAGCCCTAGTCGGGCAGGGGCCGGCCGAGCAGCGCCAGTTGCGGAAAGGCATGGTGCAGACCTTGTTACGTAATATCGTGCTGCCGCGGGACGAGGTCAACCAGGCAGCGACCATGGCGATGGCCGGCTTGATGGAACTGGCCGGCGCCGCCGGCGACATGGCGACAATTTTCGGCGAGATGCAGCAGATTCTGGAGCGGTATGTCGGCCAGCGCACGGAGTTGCGCCGGCAATTGGAGGGCGCGCTCCGGCAGCAGCTGGAGATGGCAATGGCACGGCAACCCGGCGGGCAGGCGGATCCCGGAGTTAAGATCGATCCGACCCGACATCCCAGGTTTGCCGAGGAATGGCAGCGGATCCAGAGTGATTTGACCGACCAGTACAGCCGTGCTTTAAACCAATACAAAGAACTGATCACGCAGCGTCTGGCCTGAGGCTTATGGAAATCGAAATACAGTTGGAAACCGGCAACGAGAACAGCCCGGAACAGGATCTGGTCATCGACCGCCGGTTGCGGGAATGGCATGCCGATGGCGCCGAAATCCGTTATGACAAGGTCTGCCTGGGCGGGCTGACCGTTCTTGAAGAGGCCCGGCGTTATCGGGTTGATCTGCGTAATTTCGATCCGTTGACCGCTATCCGCGAGTTGCATGCCAGGCTGTATCGTTTCGGTGTCAAGGTTTTCGTTCATTTTCTTCCCTAGAAACCGGCACGGGCTTGCAATGACAGATTCCCTGATGCGACTTCAAGCAGTCTTGCAGCGCAAGCAGCAGGACGCCCTGCTGGTGACCAACCCGGAAAACAGATACTATCTGAGCGGTTATTCCGCCCACGACACCTCGCCGGCCGAAAGCGCCGGCGCCCTGCTGATTCCCGCCAGGGGCCGGCCTTTTCTGCTGACTGATTTTCGTTTCCAGTTGCAGGCCGAAGCCGAGGCGGCAAGTTTTCGCGTGGTGCTCTATCGTCGCGGCCTTCTGGCCCTTCTCAAGAGAATGCTGCCTGGCCTAGGCATAAAGAAGCTGGTTTTTGAAAGTCATGCCATGCTCTACGGCACGGGCCGGCAGCTCTGTGAAATTCTGCAGAAACTCGCAATAGAGCCGATACCGGTAACAGGATTGGTGGAAAAGCTGCGGATCAGGAAGTCGGCCGGAGAGCTGGAAAAAATCCGGCAGGCTGTTTTGCTGAACGAGGCGGTGTTTCAGGAGATCTACGCCGAGCTTGCACCGGGACAGACCGAGCGTCAGGTGGCGAATAAAATCGAGGCGACGATGCGGGCAAAAGGCGCCGAAGGCCCCAGCTTTGCGACCATTGTCGCCAGCGGCCCGAACGGTGCCCAGCCCCATGCCGTTCCCGGCCATCGGCTGATCCGGCCGGGGGAGCCGGTGGTGATCGATATGGGCGTGCGGTTGCATGGCTACTGCTCAGACATGACCCGCACCGTGGTTCTTGGCCGGCCCGATGACCGCACAGTTGAACTCATTCGCCTGGTGCGTCGGGCGCAACTGACCGGACTCGCCGCGATCAGGGCCGGGGTCACGTCCCGGGCTGTGGATAAAGCGGCCAGGGAGGTAATTACCCGGGCCGGCTACGCCAAATATTTCGGTCATGGTTTGGGGCATGGCGTTGGTCTGGCCGTTCATGAAGCGCCTGCCCTCAACCGTCGTTGCCGAAAAAAACTGCAGGTCGGGATGGTGGTGACCGTCGAGCCCGGCATCTATCTGCCTGGCTGGGGCGGGGTCCGGCTTGAAAATATGGTGATCGTAACCGAATCCGGACCAGAGATCATTAACAAAGACAGCACGTTTCTTGACATATGAATTGTAAAAGCCCGGTAACCGAAAACCCTTAGATTCAAGGATACAACATGGCTAAATATTTCGTCCTGGACACCAATGTTTTGCTTCACAACGCCGAATCCATTGATTCATTCGCAGATAATTTTGTCGTGCTGCCGATGACGGTTATCGAGGAGCTGGACAAATTCAAATCACACAACGATGAATTGGGGCGGAATGCCAGGCAGGTCATCCGGCGGCTGGATAATCTGAGGAGCCGTGGCAAGCTCGGCGAGGGTGTCCAGATGGAAAATGGCGGCACCCTGCTGATTGTTGTTGAAAAGGACAAGGTCGTCGCGGCGCACGGCCTGGATATGTCGGTGCCGGATAACCGGATTCTGGCGGTTGCCAACCATCTGTTGCAGAAAAAAAAGCGGGTGATTTTTGTCTCGAAAGACATCAGTGCCCGCCTGAAGGCCGACGCCCTGGGTCTTGAGGTGATGGATTTTGAGAAGCAGACCGTCAATTTCGATGAGCTGTTCAGCGGATATCGGGAGATGCTGGTGCCCGGTCAGATGATTGAGGATTTTTTCAAAAATGACGTGCTGGCCGTGGAAAGCGGCGATCTGTCGCCCAATGAATTTGTCCTGCTGGTGGATCAAGCCAATGAAAAACACACCGGCATGGGCAGGTTTGTGCAGAATATCGGTTTGGTGCATCTCGACTCACGGTATGACAGCGCCTGGAACCTGCGGCCGCGCAACAAGGAACAGCGGATGGCCCTTGAATTGCTCATGGACCAGACCGTCGAGGTGGTGACCCTGGTTGGGCAGGCCGGTACCGGTAAGACCCTGCTTGCCCTGGCCGCCGGTCTGGAAACCACGGTGAAGCTGAAGCAGTACGACAAATTACTGGTCTCCAGACCGATTATCCCGCTTGGCAAGGATATCGGCTATCTGCCCGGCAGCAAGGATGACAAGCTTTCCCTCTGGATGCAGCCTATTTTTGATAACCTGACATATCTGGTGAGTGGCGATGCCCGGCGGCGGGAAGATAATGGCGCCACGTCGCGGCAGAAGGTGGAAAAGCTCCTGAAGGACAATGTGGTGGAGCTGGAGGCTTTAAGCTATATCCGCGGTCGTTCCATTCCCAGACAGTATGTGATCGTCGACGAGGCCCAGAACCTGACGCCTCACGAGGTGAAGACCATAATCAGCCGTGCCGGCGAGGGCACCAAGGTGGTGCTGACCGGCGACCCGTGCCAGATCGACAACCCCTATCTTGATTCGCGTAGCAATGGCCTGGCCTATGCGGTGGAGCGCCTGAAGAACCAGGCCGTGCATGGCCATATTACCCTCAGAAAGAGCGAGCGTAGCGCCCTTGCCGGAATCGCTGCGGAATTACTATAAATAACATTTGGTATTGAACAATGCGACAGTTGTTAATCGATGAGTTGACCAAGGAAGAACAGGACGCTATTGACAGCTATCTGCGGCGAGCTCTGCGGCCAGGTCCGATGGAAGGCCTGTTCTGGCTACCCCTGCCTCCGGATCTTCTGGCAGAGGCTCAGGTGGGACATGATAACTGCGGACCCTTCTGTTTTGCCGTGACGCTGGAGGCCGGAAAGCTGTGTTTTGAGCTTCTGGTCCGCAGCCAGATAGCCCTGCACTGTCAGTGTATCGCCCACGCCACCCCGGTCCAGCGGGAGTTTGTCCTGCGGTTCGCCGACAAACTGCTGGCCGAGGAGAAGATCAGGGCATGAAACATGTATCATTCCATATCCGGAAGGAGGCTGCCATGCACGGGATCGGCAAGGACATTGAGCAGGGAGGAAAAAAGACTCAGGAGGTGGCGGATAGCGTGAAGAATAAGATGTAGAAACCGCGATACCGCAGAGTTGCCCCAATAAAAATGGGGTCCGGGCATGAGCCCGGACCCCATTTTTATTTTCCGGAAGCCGGAAACTGTCCAGAGATCAACGGCAGAAACGGTATGGCTTTTGCATCAATAAAATTAACCGAACAATTTTATTGTATTTATTTGGAGGGACATTCGCCTACCGCTGCTTGAATAACCGACATCCGGTTGCCTCGGCCGCGCCGCAAAGTCTGCTGACATGAAAAAGAAAGTACTGATCGTCGACGACAATAAGGCCATTCTGGAGTTGCTGGCCATGTTTCTGCGGCAACTGGACTATGAGGTGCAGACCGCCATGAACGGCCTTGCGGCCCTGGATGTGCTGGAAATCTTTCAACCGCAGATCATGTTCGTTGATTTGATAATGCCCATCATCAATGGCGAAAAGCTCTGCCGGATAATTCGGAAAATGCCGGAGTTTAACTCTCTGTTTCTGGTCATCGTTTCCGCAATCGCCACCGAACAAAAAATAGACTTTCTCGGCCTGGGGGCCAATGCCTGTATTGCCAAGGGTCCCTTTGACGTCATGCAGCGACATATTATTTCTGTGCTGGAACACGTTGAAAACAACAAAACAGAATGGGTCGCAAATAAAATTTTCGGCAGCGAGAACATTCTTGAGCGGGATATAACAAAGGAGTTGCTCGCCAACAAAAATCACGTTGAAACTGCCCTGAACAACATGGATGACGGGTTGCTGGAGCTGACTGCGGATGCGAAAATCATTTATGCGAATACCGCGGCAACCCGCCTGTTGGGGCTTGTCGAGGAAAAGCTTCTTTCCGCCTTTTTTCCTGATTTTTTCCCGGCCGAACAGCGGCAACTCGTTATAGAGTCTCTTGGCCGGCAGGATTGCAGTGTGGCCAGGATCGGCGAAGAGCCCCCGATAATTTTGCACGGTAACAATCTGCTAATAAAGTTTGTGCCGTTTTTTGATCAGGGCAGGAAGTTTATCATCACCATGATTCACAACATTACCAGACGAAAGCAGGCGGAGTTGGCCTTAAGGCAACACGATGAAACCCTGGCGGAGTTGGTCAAAGAGCGCACCGCGGCCCTTGAAAAAACAAATGTCGAACTGGTCGGGGCGCTCGGCAAGATAAAAACCTTGAGCGGCATGCTGCCCATCTGTTCTTCCTGCAAGAATATCCGGGATGACCAGGGCTACTGGAACCAGATCGAAGTCTACATCCGGGACCACTCGGAAGCGGAATTCACCCATAGTATCTGTCCGGTATGCGCCCACAAGCTCTATCCGGAGATCTACCAGAAGATAGCCGGCAGGAAGCGGTAGCATAAGGCTGCTGAGGCAGAACGCAAAATGGGGTCCGGCCGGAAAGGCCAGACCCCATTTTTGCTTTGGCGTCCCTGACGGGAATCGAACCCGGGCTGCCGGCGTGAGAGGCTGGCCCAGAAGCGATCATCCCGATTTTTATTGCATTTTTTGGTGTCTGTTGTGCCCTTTTCGATTGTTTTCCGAAAAAAAACTCACAAGCGGCTCATAGCAGGGGGGGGGAAACGATTTTTTTTCTGTGCGCCGGCCTAGTACTTCCTGGCAAATGATTCTCGGCGCTGGCAAGGGCATGAGGGCCATATTACTAGGTCAATCTAGTAATATTTTCGAAAAAAACTAGTATTCCAATTTTCAGAAAACGCGGCTAGTTTGTTTGGAATAGATCGTTCCTTTGGCGATAGGCGGAAATAATCTATCAAAACAAGATGTTTCTGCCCACTACCTGTTGTGAGAAAGGAGTCAAAAATGTTTATGCGCAGTTTAGTGGCAGTGGCCTTATTTCTGGGAATTGTAGCGGTACCCTTAGTCGGGCATTCGGAAATACTACCAAAGGCAGTAGTAAGGTTCACCGGGCAAGAGATACGCGATAGTCAGCAGAGCGGCCTCATTGTATACCAGGCAAAAGGAATTCCGTTCATTGCAGTCGGAAGCGCGTACCATGACTACACACTACTTCTTCCCTATTCAGATGCTTGGGAGTTGGAGTCTGGAACGGAAGTGCCGCTCTTTGCCAGAGACAAGCGCTATATTGCTTCCGTAATGATAGGTGCCTCTCCAATCACAACACCCCTTGCTTATTACGACAACTTCTTGGATAACATGAAGAAGTCTGGCGAATACGAAACGCGAAGCGTTGAAATCATTAAGGCTCCCAATACGGGGAAACCTCTGCTTCGTTACCAAACAAGAAAAGCAGGATTGTCTAAAGAAGCTCAGGATATGAATAGATGGGTCTGGAACTACTGGGTAGCAGTGCCGTATGGCTCGCTATGGTACGCGCTTCACCTATCGGTGGCCGATGACGACGAGGAAACGTTTCGCCGGGAGGAACGTAAGGTAACATTCGCGCTTGATTCACTTTCACCCGGTATGCTTAAAAGAAAACCTGCGGACATAAGTCGTGAAAAGTGAAGACTTCATAACCAATCGCATGGACGTCGAACTGGCACCAACCGAGTTATGCGCTCGTTTAAGCAAGAAAGAACGGATAAGCAAATTTAAAACCATCCCCTTTTCTCTCATCAAAAAACGTTTATTACGGAGGTCAAGATCATTATGGAAGCAGCCAGCAGAAGGAGTTTCTTGAAAAAAAGCGCAATGGCGGCACTGGGAGTACTTGGGCTGTATGCTTTAACACCTGAAAGGGAAGCAGAAGCAGGTAAAGCAGGCAACCCACCTAAACCGCCCAGAGCTCCTCAAGCAGCTCGCGCACCTAAACCACCCAGAGGTAATCAAGGCGGCGGCAGCTCTCCCCCCAGCGGCAGCAGCGGCGCCGGCATCACCAACAGCGGTACCATCACCGCCACTTCTGGGTGCGAGGCATGGGGGCTGTGGTAGGGTAGTTAGGCCTGGCTTTGTCTTCACCTGACAGGGAAGGCTGCTACCACAAGTAATGCCCCCGCGATGATACAGATACATCCGAAGGCAAACGGGGCCACCTCTTGGCTTGCTGCCCGGCCGCCATTTTTATGGCCTCGCTTTCTTAGAAAGGGAATGCGGCAGGATCAAGGCTCGTGAAAAATGGTGCGCACGGTCCGCGGAATATCCCCTTTGGGAACCAGCGTATTGTCTTTTCCCAGCGCGTAGATTCCGAACCATTGCTCAGGGTCATCCCGGTCTTGACGGGTCGCCTCGGCCGGACTTTTGTGGCTTTTCCACCATTCGTCTTGAAGTTCGAAAAACACGAGTCCGCAGTATTTTTCATGGCCGCGCGCTGACCGCGTATCCTTCCAGACGGCGCGAAAGGTGGTCGGCACGTCCTCGACCCGGTGGCCGCCGAACCCCGGTACCAACGGCTTTGGCTCAAAAGGGGAGGTTGAGAGCCCCACCTGGGTTATCAGTATCGGTTTCGTCGTTCCGGCCGCGAGTTCTTCGAGGTAGCCCTGGTAGGCGGTGCCGGTGACTGAGCCGGGCGGCGATGTTCTGACGCCGCGCGCATAGGTGTAGATGTTCAGGCAGATCAGATCGCCCATGTCCGGCACCAGTACGTTGTCGCGCCCCACATCCAGATCCGGTCGATTCTCAAGCGGGCCGATGTGGGTCCAGCTCGTATGGGTATAGAGGTGCCGCCGGCCATAGCGCGTCAGCTCATAGTCCATGGCCCGGTCAATGAGGCGGGCAAGTGCCACCTCGGTAGGGGTACGGCCGGTCACGACCACATGTTTTCCCTGATAGTCATGCACATCAGGATGGCGGGCGTCGGTGCGGGTGACGGCTTCGGCCAGCAGCTCATCCCCGATGGAAAACAGCACCAGGCGCTCCGGCCGGCCGACCGCATAGGTGTGATCGATGACCTCCTTGATCTGATTAAAGGTGCTGGCCTGATAGTTCTCGTCGAGGTAATCTTCCACGCGGCTTTCCACCCAGACATCCTGACCATAGACAAGGTCGGTTTTGTCGAGCGCCCGAAAGAAGCCCGGCGGCATAAGACGCGGGAAGACGTGGAGGTAGTTCACGCCAAGCTCGCGAAAAAGTGCGAAATGTTCCGCGTAACGGCCGTCATCTCCCGGGCCGGCGCCATGGATCGGGGTTTCGCCCGATAGGTAGGGTGAGTAGCCGATTCCCCGGAAAAAGACCGGCGCATTCCCCGCAAGATCGACCAGCTCCGTGCCGCGGGTGACGAAGCGAAGCGGGGCCGGGGTTTCCTCGGTGAGGCGTGCTGTTTTGCCGGCCGGTTCAGCAGGCTCGGCCGCGACCTGGCCCGCCGTCATGACAGAAGAGAGAACGATGAAAGTAAGCAGCAGGATTCTGGTGATCATAGGGTCGGATGGCAAGAGTGGGTTGGATGTTTGGTTGCAAGGAGAGTCATCATCAGGGCTCGGCCGGCTTCTGGTCCATGGCCTGAGCCATGATCGTCATGTACTCATTCCGGTAGCCTTCGTTGTCAATGGGCGTGCTGTTGACGGCGAAGTTGCAGGCGTGGGTGCGGCAATATTTTCCCCTGGTCACAGAGTTGAGCACGATCTTCGGAAGGTCGTAGTGGTGAATGGCGCTGTATTTTACCGGTCGGCCGTTTTCAATGAAAAAGATGCGATTCATATGGATTGCCTCTTCGTCGCCAGCCAGATACTCGAGGCGTTTATAGGTTTCCTGGCCGTTGCTGAGACCGGGCAGGTGGTCGCTTACCAGAATGATCAGGCTTTCGGGGTCGATCCGCTGGAGTTCGGTCACGAAATCGGCAATGGCCTCGGTGCGGTAGTAATATTGATTGACCGCCCGCTCCAGCTGCTCATCCTTGTAATCGCCGAACATCTCGATAACCTTGGGCCGTTTGTCTTGGTTCATCGCATGGGTGGAATGGCCATACATGCTGATGACATAGTTGAAGATGGGGGTATCCGGGGCCTCTTTCATTCGTTGAGCGACAAACTCCAGGTTCTGGGAGAGAAGAGCGCCATCGAACATGAACTCTTCGTCCGTCGTATCGCCGGTGCTCAGATACGTCTCGCGGCCCTGGGCATACTCCCTGGGATAGTAGGTCTTTTCGAAGCCCAGGCCGGCGTAGGCATTGGTGGAATTAAAAAAGTCAGGCACAAAGGAATTGGTGGCAATGGTCTGGTAGCCGCCCTGGGAGAGCAGGTTGGGCAGGCAGAGGGTCCGGGCGCCGGTGAACACATCGAACTCGACGCCGGAGAGTTCTCGCATGGCCGGTACCCCGCAGAGTATTTCGAACTCGGCCTGCGCTGTGCCGCCGCCGAAGACCGGCGACACGGTAAACCCTTCCTTGCCCGCGAACAGCTTTTCAAACGAAGGATGCACCGGCTTTTGAGAATAACGGGCGCCGCGCAGGAGAGAGGGATCAAGAAAACTCTCAAGCACCACCATGTGAATGTTTTTTTTATTCCGCTCGCCATGCAGGGTGTTCGCCGTCGTTGTGAATGCATCGAGATAGGCAGAGGCGCCCCGATAGGAGGCGGTCTTTTCGCGACAACTGACCCTTCTGGCCTCGTTATAGAGCATCATGCTGATCCGGCCGTTGTTGCCGGCGCTGTACATGTCGGAGAAGGCAACGATGCCGTTCTGCGTTGCATGAAAGGCCTGCATAAAGGCGTCCGGGAAAAATTCAACGGCTGCGACAAGTGCAACCAGCGGCAGGCTGGCCAGGGCAAAGGCCTTTGCCCGGCGCAGATGCAGAAAGGAGAGAATGGCGAGCAGGGGCAAGGCCACCACGGCGCCGGCAAGTATCTGGTTGCCGGTCGACAGAACCCGGAACAACTCCGGCAGCTCGGTCACCTCGGCGATGCGGGGCAGGCGGCCAAGCTGCATGAAGTAGACGTCAAACCCCATGTAGACCAGAAAAATGGGCAAGGCGGCAATCAAGGGCTGCAGCCGGGATTCGCGGGTTATCAGATTGAGACAAAAATAGGCGCAGAGCAAAAGCGGAATCTCAAGCCGCCAGGCCGGGGACAACGGCGGCAACCCGCCCTGTTTCCGCATCAACCAGGTATAGGCGAGCAAGATCGAGAGGAAGATTACGTAACGGCTGAGGGGGGCAACGACTTTCAGCCAGTAGAGCAAGGCGCGCACGGACGAGGTTCCTGTCAGGGTAGATTTTAGTCCCTTATGCGTTGATTGTTGACGGCTTGCGGTCAAAAATTTCATAAACCTTACACTCACGAGACATGCGGGTGTTAACCGGCGTTAAGGGACTTACACCCCTCAAGGGGGTACTGAAAAGAGTCCAGCTCTGCTGGGTTAGGAGATATTATAATGCTTTTTGTTCGAGTATGTCGGGTTTATTTTGTCCAGCCACTTGAGCCTGTTGCAAGGCCGGCTCAAGAACCTCACATGGATGTGGGGCCGAATTCCACCGGTTTGAAAAACTAATGATTTCGTGAGGGTTGGCGAAGCCATGTTTTGCCAACTTGGTGGTTGCAAAGCCAGGACGGGTTTTGCAACTGGCTCAACAGATAACGGGATACCTGTCTGGATGTCAACGACCTGTTTCCTGTAGAATGTGAGTTCTTTGTTGAAAGCGACGAGCAGTTTCTCCGGGAAAAGCCCATAAGCTGCTCACAGAAACAAAAAAGGGCTGGCCAAATGGCCAACCCCTTTTTTTTATTCTGGCGTCCCCGACGGGATTTGAACCCGTGTCGCCGGCGTGAAAGGCCGGTGTCCTGGACCTGGCTAGACGACGGGGACTTTACGACTTTAAGCACCTTATTAAGCTGGTGGGTCGTGCGCGACTCGAACGCGCGACTCTCTGCTTAAAAGGCAGATACTCTACCGACTGAGTTAACGACCCACTGAAAGAACCGTCTAAATACAATAGCGGCAACGCGATGTCAAGTGTTTGCCATCATGTTTCGCTATTTTCCCGGCCTTTTTTTGATTCCTCGCCTGCCGGTCGTACCGTAGCGGCAACGATAAATCCTTGTCGGCGGTCCGCAGGTCTGCTATAGAACGGGAGCGGGCCGCATGATGGACATGCTGCCCCGAGTATCAACAGTTGGAGGTGTTCCCCATGGGTTTGTTAACAGCGTCCGCCAGTTTTGCCCGCTATACGGTTGAGGGTAAACCGCCGGACAATTTTTGGGAGTTTGCAGCGGAACGGATCAAGAGTTTTTCCTTCCGGGATATCGACGATACGGTGGACGAATATTCCATCGGCTGGGTTTCGGTCCAGAGCATGTTTGACAGCGAGTTTGCCTACGCCTCCCATGCCGTGGCCGACTATATTGTGCTGACGATGCGTATCGACGAGCGGAAGATTTCCGCGGCCGTGCTCAACAAGTTTGCCCGCAAGGAAGAAGAGCGGATCAAGCGGGAGCGGCAGGTGCCGAAACTGAGTAGGAACCATCGGCTGGAGATCAAGGAGCAGGTAAGGCAGCAG
>Ga0208863_1000445_pt1 | contig 41522 bp, 36 predicted proteins | sample RifOxyD3_FD_184040 | JGI IMG/M metagenome (GOLD analysis project Ga0208863, IMG submission 184040) | Soil microbial communities from Rifle, Colorado - Rifle Oxygen_injection D3 (SPAdes) | ecosystem: Environmental > Terrestrial > Deep subsurface > Rock core/Sediment | place: Rifle, Colorado...
CCGCAATCCTCATCCCCATCCTGAGCAGCGATTTGGCGTCAAACACCCGAGGCAGGAGCCTTGTGCGGTAATTCCGCTCGCAGGGATCTGTGCGGGGGGCGGGGGGTAACTCCCGTTCTTACCGCGACCTGATTTCCTTTGAATTCTGGACGGCGTTGTTGGGCTTGGGTTAAGTCTCCGTTGATTTCACCCCCACCGGTGGCGTCAAGAAAGCGTCCGTGGGGTGGGGAAGATTTCGTTATTTCCTTCGCTCTCCGCGTTTCTTGCGGCTGAACAGCTTACCGCAGGCTGATCGACTGGCCGTGGATACCTTTCCCGTCGCCGCCCAGCAGGCGGAGATAGGCCGGGGCCGTCGATTCCGGGGCGGACAGCAGGCCGGGATCTTCGCCGGGATAGGCGGTGTTGCGTAGCTTGGTGCGCAGGGGACCGGGGTCGATGGCGTTGACGCGGATCTTGCCTTCGCTCTCCAGTTCGTCGGCCAGGACTTGCATCAGCCCCTCGATGCCGAACTTGGCGACGGCATAGGCCCCCCAATAGGCCTTGCCGATGCGGCCCAGGGCGTCGGAGGTGAAGATCACCGAGGCCTGGTCCGAGGCACGCAGCAGGGGCAGGCAGGCCTGGGTCAGGATGAAGGGGGCGGTCAGGTTGACCTGGAGGATCTTGTTCCAGGTCTCCAGGTCGTAGTCGTCGATGCGGCTCAGGAGTTTGAGTTGGGCCGCACAATGGACCAGCCCCTGCAAGGAGCCGAACTCGCGGTCGATGATTCCCGCAAGTTCTTGATACTCCTGTTCGGCTGCGCCATCGAAGTTCAGGGGGAGGATGGCCGGCTGAGGGGAACCGTCCGCCTCGATCTGGTCATAGACCTGCTCCAGCTTGGCCGGGGTCCGTCCCACCAGGATGACGGTGGCGCCGTGCGCGGCGGCGGCGCGGGCGACGGCCCGGCCCAACCCGTCACCGGCGCCGGTGACCAGGATTCGGTGGTCTTTGAGCAGATCGCGGGGGGGAGTGTAATCGTTCGACATGGGGGTTGATCGCCGGGCGGAAGAAGCCGCAGATTATAGCCGAGAAGCTCAGCCCAGCCATTCGCAACTATTTCGGTTCAATTCGGGAACCTTCGACAGCGAAATCTGCCGGACCTGGCGGCGCATGCCGCAACGGCGCAGCCAGAGACACAACCTGTCATGGGAGCGGTTCCGAAGGCGGGTAGACCGCTACATCGTCCGCTCCCTCATTCGTCGGCGGATGTGGTCTCACAATCTGTGGTTCGCAAGCGCTCCACATCCTGCCTGTCTCAGCATGTCGGGCTAGGGTATCTCATCCCCGGTTTGCGCTGGTACATCCGGTACCCTGTCCATGATCTCCAGGAAGCGTTCCCGGTTACCGCGCAGGGCACGTTCCTTGAAGAAGTTTTCCGTGTTCAAGGCTGATACCTTTTCGGCTACAGCCATGACGATGAACTGATTCAGGGATGCGTTATCTTCCTGGGCCATTTTCTTGGCATAGGCGTACAGGGAATCAGGCAGTCGCAGGGCAAAGTTACTCATGTTGGGTCTCCAGATAGCCCAGAAACTGGGAGGCTGTCATCAGCCGGGGGGAGAAGCGTTTCGTGGCCGTCTCAAAGTCGCGGATGTTGAAAGTAACCAAGGCATCGGATTGGCCGTTTATGGCTGTTTCCAGGACCATCTCATCTTTTGGGTCGGAAAGCTGCGGACGCCATAAGTAGTGAAGGTGAACGGGCTCAATTACAGAGGCCATGGCATCCAGGAAATCATCCACCTCTTTGTCGCCGAGCTTATGAAGCTGTCTGATATTTTCGCGCTTGAGGACAGCCTCGTACTCAAGCCAGAGTGTGGGAGAAGCCAGTAGCACGAAACGCCCGTCGAAGGCCTGCCTGAGCAGCGCATGGGATGCCCCCCGCCGGCTTGAAAGCCCTGCGACGATCAGATTCGTATCGAAAACGGCCCGTACTTTCATGATATTGCAAACGATATCATGCGTCCTGGGTTTGAACAATTCGAGGGCGGACGGGCTCGCGTCCGGCACGATTCGCAAGCCCATCGCATCCCTTGCCGCTCGTGTCCGGTACAGTTCAAGATCATCGCTCTCATCCGCGAAATATTCGTCCTGAATCGCTATAATCGCCGCTTTCCCGTCCTCAAGTCCGTAACCGGTGCATCCTTGCGCCACTATTCCCACAGGTTCCATCATGTCCCAGGTTTCCGAGGAACTGGCGAAGCGCCGTACCTTCGCCATCATCTCCCACCCCGACGCCGGTAAGACGACCCTTACCGAGAAGCTGCTGCTGTTCGGGGGGGCGATCCAGATGGCGGGGACGGTCAAGGGCCGCAAGGCGGCGCGACACGCCACTTCCGACTGGATGGAGCTGGAGAAGCAGCGCGGCATCTCGGTCACTTCCTCGGTGATGCAGTTTCCCTACCGGGACCGGGTGGTCAACCTGCTCGACACCCCCGGCCACGAGGACTTCTCGGAGGACACCTACCGCACCCTGACGGCGGTGGATTCGGCCCTGATGGTGATCGACGTGGCCAAGGGCGTCGAGGAGCGGACCATCAAGTTGATGGATGTCTGCCGCATGCGGGACACGCCCATCCTCACCTTCGTCAACAAGCTGGACCGGGAGGGGCGCGATGCCATGGAAGTCCTGGACGAGATCGAGAATGTCCTGAAGATTCAATGTGCCCCGGCGACCTGGCCCATCGGCATGGGCAAGCGTTTCAAGGGGGTCTATGACCTGCGCAACGACACCACCTACCTCTATAGCCCGACCCATGGCGGTAAGATCCAGGAAGGCGAGCTGATCGTCGGCCTGAACAATCCCCGTCTGGACGAAGTGATCGGCGATCAGGCCGACGAGTTGCGCACCGAGGTGGAGCTGGTAATGGGCGCCAGCCATGAGATCGACCTGAAGGCCTACCGGGCAGGGAAACAGTCGCCGGTCTTCTTTGGCTCTGCCATCAACAACTTCGGTGTCAAGGAGCTGCTGGACGCCTTCGTCGAATACGCCCCTCCGCCCCAGCCCCGCGCCACGGTACAGCGAATCGTCGAGCCCGCCGAGGACAGGTTCAGCGGCTTCATCTTCAAAATCCAGGCGAACATGGACCCCCAGCACCGCGACCGCATCGCCTTCATGCGCGTCTGCTCCGGCAGCTACACCAAGGGTATGAAGATGCGGCACGTGCGCATCGGCAAGACGGTGCAGGTCTCCAACGCCGTCACCTTCCAGGCCGCCGAGCGCGCCCACGTGGAGGAGGCCTGGCCGGGCGACATCATCGGCCTGCACAACCACGGCACCATCCAGATCGGCGACACCTTTACCGAGGGCGAGGATCTGAAATACGAGGGTATCCCCTTCTTCGCCCCCGAACTGTTCCGCCGCGTGGTGTTGAAAGACCCGCTCAAGAGCAAGCAACTCCTGAAGGGCATCTTGCAATTGTCCGAGGAGGGCGCCACCCAATCCTTCCGGCCGCTGAAGAACAACGACCTGATCCTGGGCGCCATCGGCGTGCTCCAATTCGACGTGGCCGCCCACCGGCTCATGAACGAATACAGCGTCGATGCGGTGGTCGAGACGATCGGCGTGGCCACTGCCCGCTGGGTCCAGTGCGACGATCCCAAGATGCTGGAACAGTTCCGCCAGAAGGCCCACGACAACCTGGCCCTGGACGGCGACGAGCAGCTTGTTTACTTGGCCCCCACCCGCGTCAACCTGCAACTGACCCAGGAACGCTGGCCGGATATCCGCTTTCTTGCCACGCGCGAGCTTTGATTTGGAGGAGTAGGCCCATGTTGAGCGAGACCGTCAAACGGCGCATCCAAGAGGCGCTGCCGGACGCAGCCATTACCATCAAAGGCGAGGGTTGCAGCCTGGAGGCCCTGGTGATCAGCGAGGCCTTCGCCGGCAAGAGCCGTATCCAGCAGCACCGCATGGTGATGGAGAGGGTCAAGGATTTGATCGCCAGCGGCGAGCTCCATGCCCTGAGCGTCACCACTTATACGCCGGAAGATTGGGCAGGAAGGGGAAGGGAGTAAGCCCCGCCCTGCTTACGCGGGAAGCACAACCTTCGGCTTGCGGCTGTTGCGGCGGAAGAAGATGGCCACATGGCCGATACGGTTGATGAAGACGGCGCCGGTGGCTGTGGTGATGGCCTCGATCATGGCGTCCCGTTCCTCCCGCTCCCCTGCGTTGACCTTGACCTTGATGAGTTCATGGAAGTCCAGGGCGACGCCGATCTCTCCCAGCACTCCTTCGGTTACCCCCGCTTGGCCGATGATGACGACCGGCTTGAGGTGGTGGGCCAGTCCCTTGAGGTGGCGCTTTTGGGGTTCGCTGAGTTTCATGACTTGGTGTCCGGCTGAAAACGGGCCATTATAGCCCCGGAAGCCTTCCCGAGTGACGAAGTAAAATATAGATGGCCAAGACCAAGAGCAGCCAACGCTGGTTGAACCGGCATTTCAACGATCCCTATGTACAGCGCGCCCAGCGCGAAGGGTTCCGCTCCAGGGCGGCCTACAAGCTGCTGGAGATCCAGGAGAAGGACAGGATACTCCGGCCCGGACAGGTGGTGGTTGACCTGGGCGCCGCGCCCGGCGGTTGGACCCAAGTAGCCAGTCAATCGGTGGGCGGCAAGGGAGTGGTGATTGCCATGGATATTCTGCCGATGGACCCGGTGGCCGGTGTCGAGTTCCTTGAGGGGGATTTCAGGGAGCGGGAAGTCCTGGAAAAACTGAGGGAACTGCTGTCCGGGCGGCCGGTCGATCTTGTAATTTCCGATATGGCGCCCAATGTCTCGGGTGTGGCTGTGGTCGATCAACCCCGATCTATCCATTTATGCGAACTGGCCCTGGATTTTGCGCGGGAGACTCTGAAACCCGGCGGTGATTTTCTGGTCAAGGTATTTCAGGGGGAGGGCTTCGAGCCCTTTCTCAAAGAGTTGAGGCTCAGCTTCAGCAAGGTGATGACGAGGAAGCCCGAGGCCTCAAGGTCCATCAGCCGCGAGGTCTATCTCCTGGCCAGGGGAAAACGGGTATAATTTTCGCAATGTTACATGCATTAGAGCATACGAGGACTCTGCCTTGAGCGATTTGGCTAAGAACATCATCCTATGGGTTGTCATAGCGGTGGTCTTGATGTCGGTATTCAACAACTTCTCGACCCAGACCACGCGCGGCCAGCCCATGCCCTATTCCCAGTTCCTCAGCGAGGTGAAGCAGGGGAATGTGAAGAAGGTGGAGATCACGGAAAATACCATCATCGGTACCACCACAAGTGGTAGCCGTTTCACCACCTACAGCCCCAGGGATGATGGCCTGATCGGCGATCTGATCAGCAGCGAGGTCGAAATCGTCGCGGACCCCCCGGACCGGCCCGGCCTGTTGCAGCAGATCTTCATCAACTGGTTCCCGCTCTTCATCCTGATCGGCCTCTGGATTTTCTTCATGCGCCAGATGCAGGGCGGTGGCGGCGGCCGGGGCGCCATGTCCTTCGGCAAGAGCCGTGCCCGCATGATGAGCGAGGACCAGGTCAAGGTGAACTTCAACGACGTGGCCGGCATCGAAGAGGCCAAGGATGATGTGGCCGAGATGGTGGAATTCCTGCGCGATCCCGGCAAGTTCCAGAAGCTGGGCGGCAAGATCCCCCGTGGCGCCCTGATGGTGGGTCCGCCCGGCACCGGCAAGACCCTGCTGGCGCGTGCCATTGCCGGCGAAGCCAAGGTGCCCTTCTTCTCCATCTCCGGTTCCGACTTCGTGGAAATGTTCGTGGGCGTCGGCGCGTCTCGTGTCAGAGATATGTTCGAGCAGGCCAAGAAGCACGCCCCCTGCATCATCTTCATCGACGAGATCGACGCCGTGGGCCGCCATCGCGGTGCCGGGCTGGGCGGCGGTCACGACGAACGCGAGCAGACCCTGAATCAGTTGCTGGTGGAAATGGACGGCTTCGAGGGCAACGAGGGCATCATCGTCATCGCCGCCACCAACCGCCCCGACGTGCTTGATCCCGCCCTGCTGCGTCCCGGCCGGTTCGACCGCCAGATCGTGGTGCCCCTGCCCGACGTGCGGGGCCGCGAGAAGATCCTCAAGGTCCACATGCGCAAGGTGCCCATCGCCGACGACGTGCAGCCCAATATCATCGCCCGTGGGACCCCTGGGTTTTCCGGGGCCGATCTGGCCAATCTGGTCAACGAGGCCGCCCTCTTCGCCGCGCGGAGTAACAAGCGGCTGGTGGAGATGGAGGACTTCGAACGGGCCAAGGACAAGATCATGATGGGCACGGAGCGCCGTTCCATGGTCATGAGCGAGCAAGAGAAGAAGCTGACCGCCTACCACGAGGCGGGCCACGCCATCGTCGGTCGCACCGTGCCTTCCCATGACCCGGTCTACAAGGTCAGCATCATCCCGCGCGGCCGCGCCCTCGGCGTCACCATGTTCCTGCCCGAGGAGGACCGGTACTCCTTTTCCAAGGAGCACCTGGAGAGCATGATCTCCAGCCTCTACGGCGGACGTATCGCGGAAGAACTCGTCTTCGGCGGGGAGAAGGTCACCACCGGTGCCCAGAACGACATCCAGCGCGCCACCGAACTCGCCCGCGGCATGGTGACCAAGTGGGGCCTATCCGGCCGCCTGGGTCCCCTGACCTATACGGAGGACGACCAGGAGGTCTTCCTGGGCCGTTCGGTGACTCAGCACAAGAATGTCTCCGATGACACCGCCCATGCCATCGACGAAGAGATCCGGGTCATCATCGACCGCAACTACGAGCGTTCGCGCGAGATCCTGACCGAGCACATGGACAGGCTCCACAGCATGGCCAATGCCCTGATCAAGTACGAGACCATCGACAGCGACCAGATCAACGACATCATGGCCGGCCGCGCCCCCCGTCCTCCAGCGGACTGGGATGACGATTCCTCCGGCGGCACGAAAAAGGGCGGTAAGGACTCGGACGCCAAGGGCAAGGGCGGGGACGAAACGGCCATCGGCGGGCCGGTGAATCAGCATTAGGCTATAGGCTTGAGATTGTAGGTTGGGTTAGACGGGCAAACTCACTGATAACTCGTTTCCCCACGCGGCTGGCGCGCGCCTAACCCAACCTACAAGGCTCAAGCCTCATTACCCATGACATTCCCGTCCATCCTCAACTGCGCCGGCCGTCCGCTCGATCTGAGCCGGCCTGCCGTCATGGGTATTCTCAACGTCACCCCTGATTCCTTCTCCGATGGCGGCCGGTTTCATGGACTGGACCGGGCCATGGCTCAGGCCCGGCGCATGGCTGCGGAGGGCGCGGCCATCATCGACGTGGGCGGCGAATCTTCCCGCCCCGGCGCCAGCCCGGTCTCTCTCCAGGAGGAACTGGACCGGGTGATCCCGGTGATCGAGCGCCTCCACGCCGAGCTTCCCCTGCCGATCTCCATCGACACCAGCAAGCCGGAGGTCATGACCGAGGCGGTGCGGGCCGGGGCTGGGCTTGTCAACGACATCTTCGCCCTGCGCAAGCCGGGTGCTCTCGAAACCGCCGCCGCCTGCGGTGTCCCCGTCTGCCTGATGCACATGCAGGGCGAACCGGGCGGCATGCAGGCAGCCCCCGCTTATGCCGACGTGGTCGCGGAGGTGATGGCCTTCCTGCAAGGACGCATCGAAGCCTGCACCGCCGCCGGCATTCCCCCGGAGCGGATACTGATCGATCCGGGGTTTGGCTTCGGCAAGACCCTGGCGCACAATCTCAGCCTGCTGGCACGGCTGGACGAATTCCGCGCCCTGGGCCGGGGGCTCCTGGTCGGTATCTCGCGTAAGTCCATGATCGGGGCGGCGCTGGGCGGCGTCCCGGTCGAGCAGCGGCTGAACGGCAGCCTGGCCGCCGCCGTGATGGCCGTCGAACGCGGAGCCCGCCTGTTGCGGGTACATGATGTGAAGGAAACGGTCGAAGCCATTAAAATGGCCTGGGCCGTGATAGAGCGAACAGAGGAGTCCCTTTGAAACGTAAATATTTTGGTACCGACGGCATCCGTGGCCGTGTCGGTGACGACAAGATCAATCCCGAGTTCATCCTGAAGCTGGGTTGGGCCGCCGGGCGGGTACTCGGCCAGGGTGTGGACGGCAAGATCCTGATCGGCAAGGACACCCGTATTTCGGGCTATATGTTCGAATCGGCGCTGGAAGCGGGCCTGGCCGCCGCCGGGGTTGATATCCATCTGCTCGGTCCCATGCCGACGCCCGGTATCGCCTATCTGACCCGCACCTTCCGCGCCCAGGCCGGTATCGTCATCAGCGCCTCCCACAATCCCCATCACGACAACGGCATCAAGTTCTTCTCAAGCGACGGCAGCAAGCTCCCGGACGAGGTGGAGATGCTGATCGAGGAGGAGATGGACAAGCCCATGGAGACGGTGGGCTCCCAGTTTCTGGGCAAGGCCTATCGTATCGACGATGCGGCGGGCCGTTACATTGAGTTCTGCAAGAGTACCGTGCCCTCCAATATCAGTTTTCAGGGCATGAAGATCCTGGTGGATTGCGCCAACGGCGCGGCCTACCACATCGCGCCCCATGTCTTCGAGGAAATGGGGGCGGAGGTGATCGCCATCGGTGTCACCCCCGATGGACTGAACATCAACAAGGACGTGGGCTCGACCCACATGGAAAAGCTGCGGGTCGCGGTGCTGGAGCAGGGCGCCGATCTGGGCATCGCCCTGGACGGCGATGCCGATCGGGTGCTCATGGTGGACAGCGCCGGCGAGATCATCGATGGCGACCAGTTGCTCTATATCATCGCCTGTTCCCGTATCCGCAACCGGGAGTTCCAGGGCGCCGTGGTCGGCACCCTGATGAGCAACCTGGGCCTGGAACACGCCCTGGCGGACAAGGGGATCGTGCTGGACCGGGTCCAGGTGGGCGACCGCTACATCATGGAGCGCCTGAAGGAACGGAGCTGGATCCTCGGCGGCGAGTCCTCCGGTCATATCATCTGCCTGGATAGGACCACCACGGGTGACGGCATCGTCTCCGCCCTCCAGATCCTGGTGGAGATGCGCCAGACCGGGCAGGACCTCGGCCAGCTCCTGGGCGGGTTGAAGATGTATCCGCAGAAACTGATAAACGTCCGTCTCAAAAGCCGCGACGGCGTGCTGGAGAACCCTGCCGTCATTCAGGCGTTGGCGGATGCGGAGAAGGAACTGGGCAACCGGGGCCGTGTCCTTTTGCGGCCTTCCGGTACCGAGCCCCTGATCCGGGTCATGGTTGAGGGAATCGATCTGGATCAGGTCGAAGAGATCGCCGCCCGCCTGGCCGGCAAGGTCAAGGAGGCCGGTTCCAAGGCTTGAACCCGGCGCCATGGTTAGGGAGGTCGAAGGCTATTCCACGGGGGGATGGCGTGCCCCCTGGAATTCACCCGATTACTCCATAGGTATTGAGGGGCGTCGTGGACGCCCCGTCCATGTAATCTTTCTCCGCCAAAAAAATAATCTCGATTATTCCGTTAGAGAGAGGGGCAGAGATGCAAAAGATTAAGATGATGGTGTGTCCGCACGATACATCGCGCAATCCCGAACGCTGGTTTTTCCTTTCCCAATACCTGAGCTCCCGTCTGGCGCCGGGCGTTATCTTCAGCGTCTCGCTGGACTTCAAAGAGTTCCACGCCAACCTGAGATCCGGCCAGATCGTCTACGCCAATCCCCGTGACTCCCTGAAGCTGGCCGAGAACGAGGGCTATACGGTCCTGGGCCGGCCGCATGGTCTGTTCGACGAGGTGGTCATAGTCGCCAACGACCAGGTCGAGGCGCCGAGCCTGGAAGATCTGGCCGATCGCGAGGTGGTCTCGGTCAACTCCATGCTGCCCACCAACCTGGCCCTATACGCCTTGGCTACCCGTGGGGTTCAACCCAGGGCGGTCGTGAACCGCGATTCCTGGCTGTCGGTGATGAACGCGGTGGTGCGAGGGGAGTTCCGCTACGGTTTCGTCTACGACGACTTTTACCGTTCGCTGACCAATCTGGGGAAAAGCACCGTAAGGGCCTTTTTCCTCTCCGAGGAACAGAAGTCTTCGCACATCATCATGGCCTCTCCCGAACTGGGTGATCAGATCGAAAGACTGCGCCATCTCCTGCTCGGCATGCACGAAGACCCGAAAGGGGCCGAGATCCTGAAGGGGCTAGGCTTTTCCCGCTGGTCGCCGGTGGACGGGAGCGTCTTGGAGTCCGTGCGCGAACTCAACCGCATCGGCATCCCGGTCAGGGATGATGCGGCCAAAGCCACGGAGAAGGCTGCCCCGCACGGCCCCGGCCAATGTTCTTGCCCCCATCCGGTGTAATAGCTGGTGGATCGGCCACCACCCACCATTCAAAATGGTGAATTTCGCTATGGATAAAATACCGAGGTACTTGGTAGGATATTGATATCCATCAATACAATACGAAACGCATCGGGTGCCCGATCAACGAGGAGTGAGAGATGACCTTTGAAACCTTTGCCGAAGCGCAATCCTTAATGCTTTGGGCGACCTTCGCCTTGGCGGTGGTCATGGGCGCGGTGGTCAACAAGACCAACTTTTGCACCATGGGCGCCGTCTCCGACGCGGTGAACATGGGCGACTACGGCCGCATCCGGGCCTGGCTTCTGGCCATCGCGGTGGCCGTGATCGGCGTGGCAATCCTGGAATCGGCTGGTCTGGCCCGCCCCGGCGATGCCTTTCCCCCCTATCGCGGCGGTCAGCTCCTGCTGGCGGAACACATCCTCGGTGGCCTGATGTTCGGCATCGGCATGACCCTGGCCAGCGGTTGCGGCAACAAGGTGCTGATCCGTCTCGGCGGCGGCAACATCAAGTCCATTTTCGTCCTGGCCGTCATTGCCCTGATCGCCTACTTCATGGTGAACCCCTTCCCCGGTACCGATCAGACCCTGATGTCGCTCTTCTTCATCGGCTGGATTCGTCCCCTCTCCGTGAACCTGGGCGCGAGCCAGGACCTGGGGGCCGTGCTGGGCGGAGCAGAAGGCGCCGCCACCCTGCGACTGGTGGCCGCTGCCGTCATCGGCCTGGGCCTGCTCGGCTACATCTTCAAATCAGCCGATTTCCGCCGCAATTTCGACAACATCCTGGGCGGCCTGATGGTGGGGCTCGTCATCCTCGGCGCCTGGTATCTCACCAGCAACGTCGCCGTGAATGCCGGCGGGGAGGTCTACAACCTGACCGCCTATTACGACCAGTGGGACATGCTGGCGGAATCCCCCGAAGGCAAGCCGGATCAGGGCCGCCCCCTCAGCCCCCAGTCCTTCACCTTCATCAATCCCATGGGGCAGACCCTCGGCTTTCTGAGCAGCGGGCTTGATTCGGCGCTGCTGACCTTCGGCGTCATGTCGCTTCTGGGCGTTATCGCCGGTTCCTTTCTCTGGTCGCTCCTCAACCGCCGCTTCCGCATCGAGTGGTTCAGCTCCCTCGGCGACTTTGCCAACCACATCATAGGCGCCCTGCTGATGGGTTTCGGCGGTGTGCTTGCCATGGGCTGCACCATCGGCCAGGCCATCACCGGCGTTTCGACCCTGGCCCTGGGCTCCTTCCTCACCTTCGGCGCCATCGTCCTCGGCAGCGCCCTGACCATGAAGATCCAGTACTACAAGATGGTCTACGAAGACGAAGCCACCTTCATCAAGGCCCTGCTGACCTCGCTGGCCGATCTGAAGCTGCTGCCGGCCGCCCTGCGGAAGCTCGATCCAGTCTAAACAAAAAAGGGCGGCGGCTTGCCCCGCCGCCCTCCGCGCCAGAAAAGCCGGGTTTCCTAACCGGCACCATTCCTGTAGAATTCGCACCTCCCTTATGGGTCGTTAGCTCAGTGGTAGAGCATCCGACTTTTAATCGGATGGTCGAAGGTTCGAATCCTTCACGACCCACCATATTTACCAAGTTACGACACATAACAGCCGTTCTGGCGAATCAGGTCTTCCCCGCGTCCTTGCGGCGTCACAGCTCGTCACACACCTATCGCATAGCAGCCCTTGCCGCCTCGGCCAGAAAGCCGGATCGTGTGGCGCCGTGGGCCTTGGCGTAGCTGTCGATTTTTGCCAGCAGACGGCGCGGCAGGGTGATGTTGATTTTCTCGGCGCGGCCCTCGAAGCGGGACACATCCACCTCCACCAGCGCCCACACCCACCCGGCAAATTCGGGATCGGTCTGCCATTCGACCAAAGGACGCGGCAGGGGAATATCCACGCCGTCGTCGGACAGGATTTCGCAATGCGCCTCGATGGCCTCAACGGCATTCGCAAAGGCATCCTCGGCGGAATCGCCCGCCGAGAAACAGCCGGGAAGATCGGGCACCACCACGCCCCACGCCGTTTTTTCGGTGGAGGGTTCAATCGCAATCGGGAATTTCATGGCATCGCTCCTCTACTTCAATCCAGCCTGCTTCAGCAGCTTGTGCACCAAGCCCACGCCCAAATTCTGCTTTGGATGCGGCACGCAGATATGACCGGGCTTCGTTGGGTGGCGAAAGATGTGATGACTGCCGTGCACCGAACGCAACTCCCAGCCGTCCGCTTCCAGTAGCTTGATGATTTGCTTGCTGCCCATGGTGGTTATTATAACCACTCGCATGGAAAGAGTAACACCCTAACCACAAATTCTTCGGACCCATTTTCCGGGAATTCCCATACACTCGGCCCCACAGGCGTTTCCATAAACAGGAAAACCATCTAAGTTTATAGTGCGTCGGGGAACCTCCGGGGCCGCAGGGACTCCAGCCTCTTCTCCGTCTGTTGCGAACCAACCAGACATCGATTCGACCAAGAGGCTGTTCAACATGCGCGCATTCAGAATCTTTTCCATTCTGCTCTTGTCCCTGCAGCTGTCGCCGGTGGCGCTTGCCGGGCCTTACAGCTTCGGTGTGCTTTCGCAACGCAGTCCCGTCCTTACGGCGGAGTATTGGAACCCTATCCTCGACTGGGTCTCCCGCCGGGCCGGGGTGACGCTGGAGATGAAGATCACCCGCACGGCGCCGGAGTCCAATCAGGCCATCGCCCGTGGCGAATACGACTTCGTCTATTCCAACACCATCTTTCTACCGGCCACCTCGATGCAAGGTTACCGGGTCATCCTGCGGCCCAAGGGGGAGCCGATCAGCGGGCAGATCGTCGTTCTGGCCGATTCGCCCTACCAGTCCCTTGCCGGCCTCAAGGGGCTGGAGGTGGGTTTTCCCTCCAAGGCGGCCTTTGTCGGTTATGCCGTGCCCATGGACCATTTGCTGCGCCAGGGCATCCCGGTCAGCCCCAACTTCGGCGGCAATCAGGAAGGCATCATGGGCCAGCTCAAGGCGGGCCGGGTCGTTGCCGCCGGGGTCAACAGCCAGGTGATGCGCGCCTTCGCCGCGCGAGAGGGCATCAACTACCGTGTCCTTTGGGAGTCTCAGCCCTACCATAATCTGCCGGTCTCGGCCCATCCGCGCGTACCCGAGAAGGTGATGGAGGCGGTGCGCCAGGCCTTCGCGGCCATGCCGGATGACCCGGAAGGGGCCAGGGTGCTCGAAACCGCCGCGTCCACCATCAAGCAGAAGCCCCCTTATGGCTTTCTGCCGTCCGATCCGGGCGATTACCAGAACTACTGGGACTTCTACCGGGAGACCTTGGTGAAGGACATCGAGTAACGATCATGGGGCGAGGCGAGCCACACCAGAACATAAAGAGGGCGCCTCGCCCCTTGATCGTTCCCCCTCCCCAACCCTCCCCCAAGGGGGAGGGGGCGAGGGTGCTTCGCATATTTCAGGGTAAGGGTTGATGTCCGTCAGACTCTGGGATCGACTGCCCTTCGTCGCCCGCCTGCTGGTGACGGCGAGCCTGGCCCTGCTGGTCGCGGGCCTTGCCATGCTCTACATCTCGGCCCGCAGCGATGCCCTCGACGCGGCCATGGCCCTGGGCACCCAACTCGACAGTGAGCTGCGCACATTGCCGGCGGAAGTGGCCGACATCTTGGTGATCGGTGACTTCTCTTCCTTGCAGCAGAACCTGGACCGCCAGATCCGCCGCCCCACCATCGCCGGCATCGTCTATCGCGACGCCTCCGGCACCCGGTTGGAGAGCCGCGACGATCCGGTGGCCCCGGAAACGCCGGACTGGTTCGCCGGATGGCTGGGCCTGCGGGATCTCCAGGGCAATATCGATGCCGGGATCGGCGGGCGGAGCTACGGCAGCTTCGAGATCACCCTGACCGCCCAGCACGCCATCAACCGCGCCTGGTCACGCCTGTTGCAGCACCTGTCTATCCTGGCGTTGGCCATCGGGCTGGATTTTCTGGGCATCTGGCTGGTGTTGCGCCTGGGTCTGCGGCCCCTCCAGGCCCTGGACGAGGGCAGCCGGTCCCTGGCCGGCGGGCGCTTCGACCAGCGCATCCTTCCCCAGGGCAGCCCCGAGCTGCGCCATGTGATCGATGCCTTCAACCACATGGCGGGCGAGGTGGAGACCACCGTGCAGGCCCTGGCGGCGAGCGAGGGGCGGCTGTCCGCCATCCTCCAGTCCATCGGCGACGGACTGATCGCCACCGACACCGCCATGCGGATCAGCTACCTCAACCCCATCGCCGAGTCCCTCACCGGCTGGACCCAGGCAGAGGCCGTCGGCAGGCCGGTCGGCGACGTGTTCCATATCGAAAACGCCCTGACCCGCCAGCCCGCCGAGATTCCAGTCGGCCAAGTGCTGGAGACCGGCCGCGTGGTTGGCCTGGCCAACCATACCGTGCTCGTCGCCTGGGACGGCCGCCGGCACCACATCTCCGACAGCGCTGCCCCCATTCGCGACGCCAAGGGGGAACTGATCGGCGTGGTGATGGTGTTCCGCGACGTGAGCGAGTCCTACCGTCTGCGTACCGCGCTGGAAGAGAGCCGCGCGCGCCTGGCCCTGGCCCTCAAGGGGGCTGATCTGGGTCTCTGGGACTGGAACGTGCAGACCGGCGACGTGGTCTACGACGAGCGCTGGGCCGGCATGCTGGGCTACCGTCTGGACGAGATCAAACAGGTCTTCGCTACTTGGGAGGAGCTGGTCCACCCCGCCGACCTGCCCCTGGCGCGGCGCGCCCTGGACGATCACCTGCATGGCCTGACGCCCCAATACGAGGCCGAGCACCGCATGCGCGCCAAGAATCGCGATTGGCGCTGGGTGCTCACCCGTGGCCGCGTCACCGAATGGGACGCCCAAGGCAATGCCCTGCGCGTCACCGGCACCCATCTGGACATCAGCGGACGCAAGCGGGCGGAAGAGGCCCTGCGCCTGGCGGCGACGGCCTTCGAGACCACCGAGGCCATCATCATCACCGACCAGCGGGGCCTGATCCTGCGGGTCAACAACGCCTTCACCGCCATCACCGGTTACACGGAAGCGGAGGTGACCGGCCGTTCGCCGGGCGAGGTGCTGCGCTCCGGCCAGCAGGATGCCGCCTTCTATGCCGCCATGTGGCGGCGCTTGCACGAAGAGGGTCAATGGGAAGGGGAGATCTGGAACCGGCGCAAGAACGGTGAGATTTATCCAGAGTGGCTCTCCATCAAGTGCGCCCGCGACGGCGACGGCCATATCAGCCATTTCGTGGCCAATTTCCTGGACATCACCGAGCACAAACGGGTCCAGGCCGAAGTGGAGCGCCTCGCCTATTACGATCCGCTCACCGCGCTGCCCAACCGCCGTCTGCTGCTTGAGCGCCTGCGTCACGAACTGGCCGCCGCCCGGCGCCACCATCGTTGCGGCGCACTGCTGTTCATCGACCTGGACCATTTCAAAAACCTGAACGACGCCTACGGCCATGCCATGGGTGATCTGCTGCTCCAGGAGGTGGGGCGGCGTCTCTCCTCCCAACTGCGCCAGGACGATGCCGTGGCCCGCCTGGGTGGCGACGAGTTCGTGGTGCTCCTGGTCAATCTGGGCAGTCAGCTCGCCGAGGCGGCTACTCTTGTGCGGGGCGTAGCCGAGAAGCTGCGCGCGGCCCTGGGGCAGGTCTACAAGCTTGAAGGGGGCGAGCACTTTGTCAGCGCCAGCATGGGTGTCTCCCTCTTTCCGGAGGACAATGAAGGTCCCGACGAACTCCTGCGCCATGCCGACACGGCCATGTACCGGGCCAAGGAGGCCGGGCGCAACTGCCTTTGCTTCTTCGAACCCGCGATGCAGGCCGCCGTCGAGCAGCGGCTTGCCCTGGAGCGCGACCTGCGCGAGGCCCTGGCGCGAAGCGAGTTCCGCCTCTATTTGCAAGCCCAGCAGGACGCCTCGGGCCGCATTGTCGGCGCCGAAGTCCTGTTGCGCTGGGAACACCCCGTCCGCGGGCTGGTTTCGCCCGCCTCCTTCATTCCCCTGGCGGAGGACGTGGGGCTTATCGTCTCCATCGGCGACTGGGTGCTGGCCGAAAGTTGCCGGCTGCTCAAGCATTTAGAGAACAGGGGGCATGACCTGCGGGTGGCGGTCAACGTCAGCCCCCGGCAGTTCCGTGAGCCCCAATTCGTGGAAGGGGTGCGGCAGACCCTTGCCGATACCGGCGCCTGCCCGTTTCATCTCACCCTGGAAATCACCGAGGGCATGCTGCTCGACAACCTCGGCGAAACCATCTCCCGCATGAGCGAACTGGAACGTCTGGGGGTGCGCTTCTCCATCGACGACTTCGGCACCGGCTATTCCTCGCTCGCCTACCTCAAACGCCTGCCCCTGCAAGAACTCAAGATCGACCGGAGCTTCGTCTCCGGGTTGCCACGGGACAGCGATGATGCCGCCCTGGTCGAGACCATCATGGCCATCGCCAGCCAAATGCACCTGGACGTGGTGGCCGAGGGGGTGGAGACCGAGGCGCAACGCGACTTTCTTCGTGCCCGTGGCTGCGACATCTACCAGGGCTACCTCTTCGGCCGCCCCATACCGGCGGAGGCCTTTCTGCTCGGTTTGGGCTGACGATCATGGCGGTCCGCCACCCCGGAAGATGAGAAATGGTGCAGGGATGCACCGGTTATGGACCAAAGGATGGAAAATTGCGTAGGGTGGATAAGCGATAGCGCATCCACCACAGCGTTGCCGGACACGGCGGATGCGCTGCGCTTATCCTAGAAACCTCTTTTCAACCGCAAAGGACGCAAAGAACGCTAAGGAAAACAACCCGATGCCTTTATCTTTGCTCCTACCTTCCTGGTCAGGGCCGGAACCTGGACAAGCCAATGAATTCCTTAGCGTTCCTTCGCGGCCTTTGCGGTTAAATGAGGGGGGTTAGGCTTATCCGCCCTACGGATTTTCATAACGACGGGGAGTGAAGCCATTCCTGAATAGAGGCGAAAAGGCGGACAGCTCGACCGGCCCGCCGAACAGGAAGCCTTGCATCTCGTCGCAGCCGAGGGCGACGAGCAGGTCGCGCTGGGCCGGGGTCTCCACGCCCTTGGCGGTCACTTTCAGCCCCAGGCCGTGGGCCATGGCGATGACGGCCCGCATGGCGGAGCCCTGTTCCGGCGTCTCCGGCAGTTGCGCCATGAGCGAGAGGTCGGTCTTGACCCGCGTGAGGGGCAACCGGGCCAGATCGGCCGGGGACAGATGGCCGGCGCCGAATTTGTCCAGGGCGATGCCGATCCCCAGGGCGTGAAGCTGCTCCAATACCCCGGAGTACTCCTCGACGCGCTCGGCAACCATCTCCTCGGCGATCTCCAGTTCCAGACGCTGGGGCGGGAGGTTGCCCCTTTTCAGGGCCTGTTCCGCCAGGCGCGGCAGATCCTCGTCCAGCAGTTGGCGGCTGGAGAGATTGACGGCGATGCGAAGCGGCGGGCCGGCCCAGGCGGCGGCATGGCCGCAAAGGCTTTCCAGCAGCCATTGGCCGATGGGGACTATCACCCCCGACTCCTCGGCCAGGGTGATGAAATCCCCCGGCAGCAACAGCCCCCGCTGGGGATGGTGCCAGCGCAACAGGGCCTCGGCTCCCACCAGGTTGCCGCTCGGATCGACCAGGGGTTGCAGGTGGATTCGGAATTCCTCGCGGCCCAGCGCCCGCTTCAGATCAAGCTCCAGGGCGTAGTAATCGGAGGCGCTGAAGGTAAGGTCGCTGGAGTAGAAGGCAAAGGCATTGCGGCCGGATTCCTTGGCCTTGTACATGGCGAGGTCGGCCCGTTGCAGGAGCAGGTCGGCCGCGTCGGCGTTGTCCGGGAACAGGGCGATACCGATGCTGGCGCTGATGGAAAGCTCGTGGCCGTCCACTTCAAAGGGCTGGGTGAGGGCCTTGAGCACCTTGCGGGCGACCGAGGCGGCCACCCCGATGTGGGAGAGGTGTTCCAGGACCAGGGTGAACTCATCCCCGCCGAGCCGCGCCACGGTGTCCTCGCTGCGGAGCAGGGCGGTCAGGCGCTCCGCGACCCGTTGCAGCAGCTTGTCGCCGATGGGGTGTCCCAGGTTGTCGTTGATCAGTTTGAAGCGGTCCAGGTCGAGGAACAGGACGGCGATGCGTCGGCCGCCGCGCCGCGCCTGCTGCAAGGCGTGGTTCAGGCGCGCCTCCAGCAGCAACCGGTTCGGCAGGCCCGTCAGGGCATCGTGGTGGGCCAGATGCTCCAGACGGCGTCCCTCTTCGAGGGTCTGTTGCTGCGACCGCTCCAGTGCCCCGAGCATCTCATTGATGTCCCGCTCCAGGGAGCGCAGCTCCAGCGGCCCCTGGGCCACCACGCGGGCGCTGTGTTCGCTCGTGGAGGTGATCCGGCGGGTATCGCCGCTCAGCCGGAGCAGGGGGGCGATCACCAGCCGTTCCAGCAGGCCCCAGATCAAGAGCATGTAGAAGCCGGAGATCAGGCAGAGGGCGATGGCGAAATAGCGGGCGCTCTTGCGGCCCTCCCCCATGACGGCGCGGGAATTTTCCAGGGTCAGCCGCAGGACCGGCTGCCCGGTGAGACCGGTCAGGGGCAGTATCCCGGCGATGCGATTCTCGCCCAGGATCTTGACCAGGGGCTCCGGATCGACCGCCTCTCCCCCCGCGACCGGGGCCGTCCGCAAAGGCAATTGCACCCGCTCGGCAACGCGCGCCCATTCCGCCTCGGTCATGAAACGCGCCATGACCAGGGCGCCCCGCGCCGGACCCTCATTGTTGCTGGTCAGGATGGGGGCGGCCGCCACCATCAATAACCCGCCGGGCAGGGCGAGAAAACCCTGGCGCGTGTCTTTGGTCTCCCCCGAGGTCAACAGCAGCCCGCCGGGGCCGATATGGGCATCCAGCCCAGACGGCAAGGCAACCCGCTTTTTCTGCTCCAGATCGAAGGCCCCGGCAAAGGCAGGTGCCCCGTTGCTGTCCAGGAACAGGATCAGATTCAGGCGCAAATTGGTAAAGGTGGTATCGACCAGGTTCGATTGGAGAAACGCCTCGTCCCGCGTCTCCATGAATTGATAGCTGTCGTCCCAGAAGGCCCAATCCTTGGCCAGGAAACGCAGGGCATCCAGCTCGGACGACAGGGCATGCCGGAGACGCTGGAGATTGGCCAGCATCTGTTGCTGCTCGACAACCGCATAGCCCTTCAAGAGAAAATGGTTCGATCCCACAGAGAGGAGACCGGCCAAGATCAGGGCTGTGAAGATGATGAGTGAAGGAACCAGTCTACGCAGGCTCATCGAATCTCTCTGGCGGTCGATCGAACCTCCATTCTCTCACCGCCGATACCACCACGTTTGGGACGCCAACCTACTGACATTGTAGACCTGTTCCCTGTCGCTGTTTGCCGAGGCAGCGGGAATGAGACGGGCATCAAACGCCGAGTTGGGTAGGCCGGCCTTCAGGCCGGCTGCGGCGCTGATGGACGGCCTGAAGGCCGACCTACCCTGTCCATTTTCATTCTCTCTCAAGAAACACGCCGGGCCGCCCCAAGTGTTTCTTGCCCCTTGAGGGGTCAAAAACGGAGCCCAGCGGAGTTTTTGGGGGTGGGAAAACGAGCGGCACGCCGGGCCGCCCCAAGTGTTTCTTGCCCCTTGAGGGGTCAAAAACGGAGCCCAGCGGAGTTTTTGGGGGTGGGCTCTGGGGCGCGGTTATGCCTCCAGGCCGGGTTTCCAGGAGCGGGTGCAGTTCCGCCCCTCGTTCTTGGCCTGGTAGAGGGCGCTGTCGGCGCGGTCGAGGGATTCCTCCACGGAGATGTCCGAAGCGATCATGGTGAAGCCGAACGAGGCGGAGACCTGGATCGGCTGGCCGCCGGCGGTTTCGATCGGGTTGGCGGCGACGCCTTGGCGCAACCGCTCTATGACCTCTCGGGCCACTTCCAGCTCCAAGCCGGGCAGGCAGATCACGAATTCCTCGCCGCCATAACGAAACAGCTTGTCGTAGGGACGCAGGTGCTCAATGACGTAACCCGTGATGGCGACGAGCACGCGATCGCCCGTGGAATGCCCATAGGTGTCGTTGACGGACTTGAAGTGGTCCAGATCCATCATGACGATGGCGCAGGGCTGCACCCCGCGTCGGACCAGTTCCTGTTGCTCACGGAGCTTGGTCAGCAAGCCGGTGCGGGTGTTGGCGCCCGTGAGGGGGTCGCGGTTGTAGAGCGTTTCCGCCAGTTCGCGCTTGAGGGTGTGAATTTCCAGGCGCAACCGTTCCATGGCGTTGGCGAAGAGATCGTAATCCTGGGGTGAAATCCCGCCGCCGGCGAGGCTGACCCGCAGGAGCTGGGTGGCCTGGCGATGCATCTGCTTATGCTCCAGACCGATGGCCTGGAACGCGGGCAGTTGACGCAGGCTGTCCGGCGACAGTTGGTAATACCACTGGCCGAAGGGACAGAGGTGGTGGGCGTTATCTTCGATATCGCGGGGGTTGTGGCTGCCCCGGCAAATCAGGGTGCGGTCGAAGGACTTCGCCCACTGTTCGTGGTTGTAGATGGCCTGTTCCAATTGCTGCAAGACGGCCTGGAGTTCTTCTGTGGTGATATTGGGCATCTTTTTTCCTCCTTATGTGAACGCCCCCTTTCAGGGCGCCTCACAGCAAAATAGCATAGACCGCCGAAACGCGAAGCGCGGTAGAACCTATCAACCCAAAAACCGCAGTTCAACCGCAAAGGACGCAAAGATCGCGAGGGAAAACATCGAGTTGAGTCCTTCCCTGCATACAGTTGCCGGTTTGGACGGGGAACGCAGGTAAGTCATTGTATCTCTTTGCGTACTTTGCGCTCTTTGCGGTTAAGTCAATGAATTTAGGATCAACCTTGCACTTCACCCTCCCCCGGCTAGACTCTGGGTACCCCGAGAATTCGGCGGGCCTGCCCCGGCGGGTTTCCGGGTCCCGTTTCTTCCCTGGAATCGCTGCCTGGAGCCTTGTCCATGACCGACCTGAGTGAACCGGCTCCGCCTTTCTCTCGCTCCAGGGCGTTGACGGTCGCGATGCTCTACGTCGTCTTCGCCGCCACCTGGATTTTCTTCTCCGATAGGGCGGTGGCGATATTCTTCGCTGACGCGGAGCGGATCACCCTGGCCAATACCCTCAAGGGCTGGCTCTTCATCGCGGTCACCGCGCCGATACTCTATGGGTTGTTGCGGCGCCCCGCCGCCCAGGGATCGGCCCCCGAGGAGCCGCTGGCGCTACGTCCGTTGTTGCCGGTGTTGTTGCTCATCGCCGCCACCATCATTGCCCTGACGCTGGGGGCCGTTTTCCACAGCCTTTCTTACCACAGGGACGGGGATGTGGCCCGGCTCCAGACCATCGCCGATCTCAAGGCCTCCCAGATCGGCCTCTGGCTGGAGGAGCGGCGGCGGGACACGGAGTGGATGCAGGGCGCCACGGCCTTCAACGAACGGCTGATCCGCTGGCGCGAGCAGGGCGATCTGGAGGACCGGGACAAGATCCTCAAACGCATGGAGGAGTTCCGTAGCCTCATGGGCTACCGGTCCTTGGCGCTGATCGATGCCGGGGGGAACCTGCTGCTGAGGGCGGGGGATCATGCGCCGATCCTTGCTTCCCCGGTGAAACAGGCCCTCGACCGCGCCCTGGCCAGCGGCCAGGTCGAAATGAGCGAACTCTATTACGGCAAGACGGAAAAGGAACAGTTCCAGTCCCATTTGGCCCTGGTGGTGCCCCTGTCCGCCACCCCCGCGCAAACCCGTTACGCGGTGGTGGTCTGCATCGATCCCAAGGTCTTCCTCTTCCCCTATATCCAGGAGTGGCCGGTGCCCAGCCGCACCGCCGAGACCCTGCTGTTCCGCCGCGATGGCGAGGATGTGCTCTTTCTCAACGAGCTGAGGCATCGCAGTGACACGGCCGCGCGGCTGCGCGCGCCCCTTTCGGAACCCCTGTTGCCTGCCGCCCGTGTGTTGCGCGGCGAGGCCAAGCCGGGCGAGGCGGTGGAGGGGATCGACCACCGGGGCGAGGCGGTCATCGGCGTGGTGCGGGCCATCGCGGGCACGGACTGGATGCTGATCGCCAAGCTGGACCGGGCGGAGGTCTATGAGGATGCCCTGCTCGGCATCCTCTGGATCTCCCTGGCGGGGCTGCTCTCCCTGTTTATGGTCAGCACCGCCACGATGGTCATTCGCCAGCGGCAGGCTTTGGCCATCTCAGAGCGCGAGCGTGAGATCCAGTCCCGGCACCTGCAATCCCTGCAATTACTGGCCGCCATCGCCGACAGTTCCACGGACGCCATCTTTGCCCAGGACCTGGCGGGACGTTTCAACCTGTTCAACCGGCAGGCGTCGATCATTGTCGGAAAGACGCGGGAGGAGGTGCTCGGGCGGGATGAAAGTTACGTTTTCCCGGCCGATCAGGCCGAGCGGGTCATCGCCGACAATCGAGAGGTCATCGCCAGAGGGATTGTCCGTGTCATCGAGGAGCAGTTGGCCACATCCGGCGGGGGGATGCGCACCTTTCTGACGACCAAAGGCCCGTTGCGTGATCCCGAGGGAAAGACCATCGGCCTTTTCGGCATCGCCCGCGACATTACCGAGATGAGGCAGGCCCGAGACGAGCTGAAACGGGAACGCGACCTCAATCAAGGCTATCTCGACACGGTGCAGACCCTCATGGTTGCCCTGGACACCGAGGGCCGCATCACCATGATCAATCGCAAGGGGTATGAACTCATGGGCTTCGCCGAGGGCGAGCTGATCGGGCGTGATTGGTTCAGCACCTGCCTGCCGCAGCCGGAGGGCATGGAGCTGGTCTACCCCGTTTTTCTGCGAATCATGGCAGGGGAACTCGCCCCCGTGGAGTATTTCGAGAACCGGGTGTTGCACCGTGACGGCCGCGAGATCCTGGTCGCCTGGCACAACGCCATCTTGACCGACGACAACGGGCGGATCACCGGCACCTTGAGTTCCGGTGAAGACATCTCCGCGCGCCGCGCCGCCGAGGAACAGCTCCGCAAACTCTCCCTGGCGGTGGAGCAAAGCCCCGAGACCATCGCTATTACCGATCTGGCGGGCCGGATCGAGTACGTCAACGACTCCTTCGTCCGCAGCACCGGCTACAGCCGCGAGGAGGCCATGGGACGGAGCCTGCGCATTCTGCAATCGGGCAAGACGCCCAAGGCCGTCTTCGACGCCCTCTGGGCGACCCTGACCCAGGGCCGGAGCTGGAAGGGCGAGTTCTACAACAGGCGCAAGGACGGCAGTGAGTTCTGCGAATTCGCCATCATCACCCCCATCCGCCAACCGGATGGGCGCATCACCCACTACGTGGCCGTCAACGAGGACATTACCGAAAAGAAACGGATGGGCGAGGAACTGGACCGCCACCGCCATCACCTGGAAGAACTGGTGCATGAGCGCACGACGCAACTGGAAGAGGCACGTCAGCAGGCCGAATCCGCCAACTGCGCCAAGAGTGCCTTCCTGGCCAACATGAGCCATGAGATACGCACCCCCATGAACGCCATCCTCGGCCTCACCCATCTGCTCCATCGCAGCGGGCCGACGCCACACCAGCGCGAGCAGTTGGAGAAGATCATCGCCGCCTCCCATCACCTGCTGTCGGTCATCAACGACATCCTGGACATCTCCAAGATCGAGGCCGGACGGATGGTGCTGGAGAACACCGATTTTCTGCTGGGGGGACTGATAGACCAGGTCCAATCCTTGATTGCCCCGCAGGCGGCGGCCAAGGGTCTGACCCTGGCGGTGGAGGGCGACCGGCTCAATCTCTGGTTGCGCGGCGATGTCACCCGTCTGCAACAGGCCCTGCTCAACTACGCGGGTAATGCCGTCAAGTTCACCGAGCGGGGCGTCATCACCCTGAGCGCCCGGCTTCTGGAAGAGACCCCCAGCGCCTGCCAGTTCCGCTTCGAGGTACGCGACACGGGCATCGGCATCACGGCCGACAAGATCCCCCGCCTGTTCGAGATCTTCGAACAGGCCGACGTATCCACCACCCGCAAGTACGGCGGCACCGGGCTGGGGCTGGCCATTACCCGCAGCCTGGCGCGGATGATGGGCGGCGATGCCGGGGTGGAGAGCGAGCCCGGCCGGGGCAGCAGCTTCTGGTTCGATGTCTGGCTGGGCTGGGGCAAGGCATTGACCCTGTCGAATCCCCCGCCACGGGCCGGAGCGGAAGCGGCCCTGCCTCGGCCCGCCGATGCCCGGCTCCTGCTGGCCGAGGATAACGCGATCAACCGGGAGGTCGCCCTGGAACTGCTGCACGATCTGGGCTTCAGGGTGGATACGGCGGTGGATGGGCTCGACGCCTTGGCCAAGGTCCAGGCCCAGGATTACAACCTGGTGCTCATGGACGTGCAGATGCCGGAGATGGACGGGCTGGCGGCAACCCGCGCCATCCGCGCCCTGCCGGGCCGCGAGACCCTGCCGATTCTGGCCATGACCGCCAATGTCTTCATAGAGGACCGGCACGCCTGCCTGGCGGCGGGGATGAACGACTTCGTCGCCAAGCCGGTCGATCCCGATACCCTCTACCTCACCTTGCTGAAATGGCTGTCGGCGAAACCCGCCGAAACCGGTCCAAAGATAATCCCAGTCCAGGCGACTTCGGGAGAGGAGGACAGCATCGCAAGGCTGGGCGCCATTCCCGCCCTCGATACCGTCCGGGGACTGAGAACCCTCAGTGGCAAACAGGATGCCTATATGCGCATCCTGCGCCATTTCGCCAGCGAACACGGCAACGACATGGCCCAATTGCGCGAACGGCTGGCAGCGGGCGACCGCGAGGCGGCGCAACTCCTGGCCCATTCCCTCAAGGGGGCTGCCGGTAATCTGGGGGCAGTCCAGGTACAGCAACTCTCGGACGAATTGGAGTCAGCCATCCGGGGCGGGGGGGATGTCGGCGCGCTGGCGCCGGGGATCGACGCCCTGGAGCAGGCCTACCGGCAACTCTCCGCCGCCGTGCTCGCGGCACTGGGTCCGGTTGCGGAGGCGGCCGTCACGGTGGACCCGCAACACTTGCAGCGCCTGCTGAACGAACTGCAACCCCTGCTGGAAATGGCCGACGCCAGCGTCAATCGCCTGGTCACGGAAAACGCGGACCTGCTCAAGGCCGCGCTAGGACCGGCGGGCAAGATGCTGGTGCATCAAGTCTCCCGCTTCGAATACACCGAGGCACTGGAGATATTGCGGCAGTGGCGCAAGGAAAGCCCGGAATCGGCGGGTTAGCCAAGCTCTGTCTTTGGCGGGTAGGTCGGCCTTCAGGCCGGCTGCTGCGCCGATGGACGGCCTGAAGGCCGTCCTACCCCATTTCAGCCGTCTCGCCCCATGGGCGGTTAATGCCCCCACTGACAGTGGCTGTCAGTCAGTCATGTCACTTCGAGGGCGGCTGACGGATAAATGCAGCCATCATTGCGGGCATCGGGCACTATGGCCTTATGAATCAATCAGATGATGTTGTTCATGGTACTTGGCACAGGAATTGTAATCTAAATTACAGGCAACCCAATAAGTCGCCATGCGGAGTTGAAAATAATGAAAAAAATGCCGTTTGTGTTCCTTGCCCTTGCCTTGGCCCTGGGCTGGCAGGTGGCTTCCTCGGCCGAGGAAGCCCAGCCATCCACCCCGGCGGCGGAGCAGGCGGCACAAGGAGCATCTGGAAGTTCGGCAAATGGTGGAGATGGCAATGAACCGGGCAAGGCGGAAGCCATGAAGGATAAAAAGAAGAAACCCGGCAAGGGAGAAAAAGACGGCGATTGCGAATAGTGAGATCGAGATGCCTCGCCAGAGGCAGCCAAGGACGGGATGGAAGTAGGGCAAATGTGAGGAGATGAACGAGAAGCCGGTCCCATAGATAACAAAACCGGCAATACCAACAGAGCCTGATGTGGCCCCCCCTCAAACAGGCCGGAATACGTGGAGTAATAATCCTGGAAACTTCGTTTCAACCGCTAAGGGCGCAAAGAACGCAAAGAAAAACATCGACTTGTATCCTCCCGTGTATTCGCCTGCCGGGTTGGATGGGAAGCGCGGGTAAGTCATTGTGTCTCTTCGTGTTCTTTGCGTTCTTTGCGGTTGAAATCGAGGGATTTGGGATCACAGCTCGACACGCAGTTCCTTGAGATAGCGGTAGAGGGTCCGCTCGCTGATGCCGAGCTGGCTGGCGGCCTGGCCTCGGTGACCATTGCAGCGGCTCAGGGTCCGCAGGACCACATCGTAATCGGGACGCGCGCCGCGCTTGCTGATCAGGCGGGAGAGATCGGATTCCGGGATGGGTGCGGACACCACGGGTTTGAATTCGCCACGGCCGATAAAGGTATCGTCCCCTGATGGACCCCGCACGGGGTTGTCGTCGAACACCATGTGTTCCGGCGTCAGGGCATCCCCGGCCGCCAGAATGACGGCCCGCTCCAGAATATTCCGCAGCTCCCGCACATTCCCCGGATAGTCATGGCTGAGCAGCTCGCCGATCACATCCACCGACAGGGGCAGATGCATGTCACCCTGCTCCATGTTCAACAGGAAATGCTCGGCCAGGGCCGGGATGTCATCCTTGCGTTCCCGCAACGAAGGTATGCGGATGGGGAAGGCGGAGAGGCGATAGTAGAGATCCTCGCGCAGCCGGCCGGCGCGGACCATGGCCTGGGGGTCGCGGTTGGTGGCGGCGACTACGCGCACATCGACCTTGAGATAGCCGGTGCCGCCGACGCGGCGGATGGTGCCCGTCTCCAATACCCGCAACAGCTTGGTCTGAAGTTCGAGGGGTAATTCCCCCACCTCGTCGATGAAGAGCGTGCCGCCGTTGGCTGCTTCGAACAGGCCGACCTTTTTCGCCGAAGCGCCGGTAAAGGAGCCCTTTTCGTGGCCGAACAGCTCGCTTTCGATAAGATTTTCGCCCAGGGTGCCGCAGTCGAGGACGATGAACGGCCCTTCGGAACAGTTGGAAAACTGATGCAGGTACTGGGCGGCGCATTCCTTGCCGACACCACTCTCTCCCAGCAAAATCACCGTCGAGCGGGTCGGCGCCACGCGCTGAAGCAGGCTGATGGTGCGCAGCATCGCCTGGGAGCGCCCGACCAGCAGCTTGTTTTCCTTCTCGCTGGGCAAGGGGGAGATGTATTCCCCGATGAATTGCAGGCTGCCGTTGTCGTCGAACAGCGGCGTGGCGGTGATCTGCACCCGTTCTTCCCCCTCCTCCTTGTGACCGTAGTGGACATGCACCACCTGGGAAATCTCCCCGGTCAGCATCACCTCTTCCAAGGGGCAACGCTCACCGCAACGGCTACAGGGCTCATCCTTGTGGTGCGACACCGCGTAACACTTCCGCCCGGTCAGATTGCCCTGCTCGGCCCCGTAATGGTTACGGTAGGCCTGGTTCGCAACCATGATGTTGTAGTCCCGGTCGATGATGACGTAGGGTCCGGGAAAGCTGTTGATGACCTGCTGACAGGATGGTTTGCAGCGCCCTTCCGACATATTCATACCCTCCACCCAGACTGACAATCTGACATACTGACATTATTCAGACGGGAGTCAAGGATGGATTGATAATCATCAAATCAGCCGAAGAGGGGTGTCTACTTCTGTTTTGTTGCATTACTTTGTATTACCGAAAATACATAATCCTAATTTCCTCATTTAACCGCAAAGGACGCGAAGGAGCGCAAAGGATTTCATTGGCTTGTCTAGGTTCCGCCCCTGCCCAGGAAGATGGATGCGCCGAACAAATGCATCGAATTGGTTTTCTTGGCGTTCTTTGCGCCCTTTGCGGTTAAACAAAGGATTTTAGGATAATGTCCTCTCCATCCGGACTACGGCATGGCGATTTTTCATCTTCTTCAATGTCGTCGATGGTTTGGGTATGGCCAGGAGTTGCAATATGAAATCGAAATGGCATGGGCAACCTTGTCCCCTTTGCGGCGATGGAATCCTCTCCGACTCCGAGAGAGAGGTCGAAGCCTGGTACAAGGGCTTTTCCTTCGTCACTCGGGTCCGTGGCGCCTTGTGTGACCACTGCCACGATGGTTTTCGGGAGTTCGATGCCGGGGAAGAGGCCGCTTGGTTCGCCTTCCGCGACCGCATCGATGCCGATGAGGCCGCCGAACTCGCCCGTATCCGCCAAAAGCTCGGGCTTACCCGGACCGAGGCGGCGGCCCTGGCGGGAGGCGGCAAGTACGCCTTTTCGCGGTACGAGAAGGGCAAGGCCAAACCTGTCGCGGCCGTCATCAACCTTTTCCGGCTATTGGATCGCCACCCGGAACTGCTCGACGAGCTGCACGCCAAATAGGCCTTCAGCGCCGGGGATTAGTACAATCTGTCCCCTTCCATTCCAGACCGATCCCCCATCTCCCATGCATTTCATCAGCAACACCGAACCCGCCCACAAAGACCGCCGCGATTGGCACAATCTCAAGGCAATGCTGCCGTTCCTCTGGGAGTACCGGGGCCGCGCCCTCTTTGCCCTGGGGTGCATGGTGGTCTCGAAGGGGGCGAATGTGGGCATTCCCCTGGTGATGAAGGAGATCGTCGATTACCTGGAGAAGACGGACAAGGCGATGCTGCTGATGCCGGTGATGCCGCTGCTGGCCTATGGCCTGCTGCGGCTGGCCAGCGCCCTGTTCAACGAGCTGCGCGACGCGGTCTTCGCCAAGGTGCGTTACCGCGCCATGCGGCGGCTTTCCACGCGGGTGTTGAACCACCTGCACAATCTCTCCCTGCGCTTCCATCTGGAGCGCAAGACCGGGGCGGTCAGCCGCGACCTGGAACGCGGCGCCCGTTCGGTCAGCACCATTCTCAATTACATGACCTTCAGCATCCTGCCCATGCTGGTGGAGTTCTCGCTGGTGGCGCTGATCCTGCTGACCAACTACGACCCGCTCTTCACAGTGGCGACCTTCGGCGCGGTGGTGGTCTATGTGGCCTTCACCTTCGCCATCACCGAGTGGCGCATGGAGTACCGCCACAGCATGAACCGCCTGGAATCGGAGTCCAACGCCCAGGCCCTGGACAGCCTGATCAATTACGAGACGGTGAAATACTTCGGCAACGAGACGCGGGAGCTGAGACGCTTCGACGACACCCTGGCCCAGTGGGAGTATTCGGCGGTCATGAGCCAGACCTCCATGTCCCTGCTCAATTTCGGCCAGGGCGCCATCATTGCCGCCGCCGTCACCCTGGTCATGTTCCTCGCCACGAATGGCGTGGTGAAGGGGGAGATGACCATCGGCGACCTGGTGCTGGTCAACGCCTTCCTGCTCCAGCTCTTCATCCCGCTCAATTTTCTCGGCGTGGTCTATCGCCAGATCAAATACGCCCTGGCCGACATGGACAATATCTTCAAGCTGCTGGAGCAGACGCCGGAGATCCGGGACGGGGAGGGGGCCAGACCCCTGCGGCTGGAACGGGGTGAGATCCGCTTCGAGCAGGTCGATTTCGGCTACAACCCGGACCGGCAGATCCTGTTCGGGGTCGATTTCACCGTCGAGGCGGGCCGCAAGGTCGCCGTGGTCGGCCACAGCGGGGCGGGGAAATCGACCCTGTCGCGGTTGCTCTATCGTTTTTATGAAGTCAGCGGCGGCCGCATCCTCATCGACGGCCAGGACCTGCGCGGCCTGACCCAGGAGAGCCTGCGCCAGGCCATCGGCATCGTGCCCCAGGACACGGTGCTCTTCAACGACAGCATCCACTACAACCTGGCCTATGGCCGCCCGGACGCCAGTCAAGAAGAGATCGAGCGCGCCGCCGAAATGGCCCACATCCGCGAATTCATCGAGAGCCTGCCCCAACAGTGGGAGACCCTGGTCGGCGAGCGCGGCCTCAAACTCTCCGGCGGCGAGAAACAGCGCGTCGCCATCGCCCGCGCCATCCTCAAGCGGCCGCGCATCCTCATCTTCGACGAAGCCACTTCATCGCTGGACAGCGAGACCGAGCAGGCCATTCAAGAGACCTTGAAAGAGGTGGCCGAACACCACACTACCCTGGTCATCGCCCATCGACTCTCCACCGTGGTCGATGCCGACTGCATACTGGTCATGGAACAGGGCCGCATCGTCGAACAGGGTCCCCATCGCCAGCTCCTGGCCCAGGACGGGATCTACGCCCGCATGTGGGCGTTGCAGCAGGAGGACCAGGAAGGGGAGGGGAGGCAAGCCCTTTCCCGCTGAAGGATGGAATTCAGAATTACCGGTACTTCTCTTGGATATACCGGATGGCGAGGGGGATGAGCCTCTGCTGGGTGGCGCCGTCGAGCTGCCCGAACGAGGAGACGGTTCCCCGGCAGTTGCCGCTGTTGCATCCGCAGTTCATGTTGAAAACGCCATCGTCGATCGAGGTGCTGTAGTCCCAGCAGAGTTCCTCGCCCGCCTGGATATGCCTGATGTTCGTCAGCAGGGTATCGCCGTCGCGGAAGGCCAGGTTGGGGTCGCAGGAGTGGTTGATGAAGCAGGTGATGTCGCCGGCATCCGCCTCTCTGGACCCCAGAAACAGGTCTTCTCTGATCTGGAAGGCGTAATAGCCGTCGTCCATCTCGGCGATGGGAATCTCCTCGCCGTGGCTCATGTCGATGACAAGCTCGCCCTTCCGGATGTGCTGACTGGCCACCACCTTTCGGTAATCGCCGACGGTTACTATTTTCAACCTTTTCATCCTAAATTCCTTGACTTAACCGCAAAGAGCGCAAGGTACGCAAAGAGATACAATGACTTACCTGCATTTCCATCCTTCGGTCCGTAACCGGTGCATCCCTGCACCACTTCTCCCGTCCAGCCGGCAGGTGCATGCAGGGAACGGCACTACCCCATATTTCCCTTCGTGGCCTTTGCGTCCTTTGCGGTTGAACTGAGAGGCTGTGAAAAAATCCCCCGCCTACTGCGGACGACCCTGGGTGCGGTGTGCCGCGTTGCGATGACCACAATATCTGGTCATGTAGGCTCGCTACACTCCCAGATATTGTGGCCCTCGCGCCTTGCCCACCACACCCAGCGCCGCCCTCGCTACGGCAGGGGATTTTTTCACAGCCTCTGAGGTTTCTGCTGGGTCAGGGCGACCGCATCATGTGCCGGTCCAGCCGCTTGACGAATTCCCGCATGATGCGCAGGTAGAGTTCATCGCCTAGCAGGCGGTCCTCGTCACCGGCGTCGATGCTGGGGTTGTCGTTGACTTCGATGACCAGGATGCCTTCGGGGGTCTCCTTGAGATCGACGCCGTAGAGCCCGTCGCCGATGCGCTTGGCGGCGTTGAGGGCGTTCTGCACCACGACGGCGGGGGCGTCCTGGGGCGATACGGAATCGGTAAGCCCTTCCCTGGGGGCGCCATCGCCCGAATGGTCCACGATCTGCCAGTGTCCGTTGGACATGTAGTAGCGGCAGACGTAGAGCACTTCGTTGTTGAGTATGCCCACGCGCCAGTCGAAGGGGGTGTAGGTGTAGGCCTGGGCCAGTACCAGTTCCGTCTCGCGGAAGAGTTCGGCCGCCCGTTCCTTGAGCTGCTCCTGGTTGTCGATCTTGTAGACCCCCAGGGAGAAGGCGCCGTCCGGGATCTTCAACACCATGGGATAGCCCAGTTCCTCCTCTGCCTTGGCCAGGTCGTTGCGGCCGATGACCACGCTCTTGGGGGTGGGGATGCGCGCCCGCGACAGCAGCTCCATCAGGTAGATCTTGTTGGTGCAGCGCAGGATGGAGTCGGGGTCGTCGATGACCACCAGTCCTTCGCTGGCGGCCTTGCGGGCGAAGCGGTAGGTGTGGTGGTTGACGTTGGTGGTCTCGCGGATGAAGAGGGCGTCGTATTCCGCCAGACGGCCGTAGTCCTTGCGGGTGATCAGCTCGGCGTTCATGCCCACTTTCTTGGCGGCGCGCACGAAGGCGGCTATGGCGCGCGGATTCGAGGGCGGCAGGCTCTCGTCCGGGTCGTGCAGTATGGCCAGGTCGTAACGGGGGTGCTTGCGACCGCGCGGGGCCTGGTGGCGCTGCCGGAAATAGTCGTTCATGGCGCCGAAAAAGAAGGTCTGTTGCGGCTTCTTCAGGGCCTTGAGGCCGATGGTCCTGATCTTGGCGATGTGCCAGCCGCTACGGAGCCTGAATTCCACCTTCAGGAGAGGCGCGGGAAAGGTCTCGAACAGGCTGCGGGCAATGCCCTTCAGTTCCTCGGTCTCGCACTTGCCGAAGCAGAGCGTCAGCTCGAAGCGGGTGGTCTCGATGTCACGGCGCCCGCCCAGCAGTTTGCCCACCTTCTTGTCCAGGTCCTCCAGATCGGCGCCGTAGAGGGCCTTGCGGCTCAGGTCCTGGATGGTGCGCACGGAGGGGATGGCCTTGTGGCCCCTGGCCTCCGCCAGCAGCGAGGCGTAGTAGCCGGGGCTGTGATATTGGGTGTCGCGGCAGAGGTTGATGACGCGCAGGCCGCGTTGCTCCGACCATTGGGGGCAGGTCAGGTAGTCCTGCACCGAGACGGCGGGGTAGCCGGGAAACTGCTCCTTCCAGTGACGGATGTCGTCAACCAGCAAGATGTGTTCGGACATGGTGGATCTTTATCCGGTTGATTGTGGGCCGATGAGCACGGTGGCCTGGAGTCCCTTCCTGCCGTAGCGGCACATGCGCAGGAAGAGTTCGCGGCCGAAGGGCATGTTGATGGAGTCGGCGGGCGCTTCGCCTTGATCGGTATCCACGAAGGGGTTGTGCAGGTAGACGAAGTGGTCGTCGAAGCCGGTGATGACTACCCAGTGGGGGGCGATCTCCCGGTAGAGCCACCAGGCGCTGATCAGCACCAGGGGGACGAAACCGGCGCGGAACTTGCGCTCCAGCAGCTCAAGATCAATGGGCTGAAACTGGAGGGGGATGCCGAGTTGCGCTATCTCCGCCTCCATGTCGGCCTGTACCAGGGCCATGACTTCCTTCTTCTCCTCGTTGCGGACCGTCTCCAGCATCTGCAAGCCGGGGTCGCTGACGATGATCTCCACCCGGAAACCGCGCCGGTGCGCCGCCAGGGCCAGCCCGTAAGGACCGCAGCCGCCGTGGCCGGAGGTCATGAAGATGGTGGTGGCCTCGCGCCAGAGTCGCAGCTCCAGCATGCGGCCGGGGACCAGTCCCTTGTCCAGGGTCTGCATGGCCATGATCAGGCAGGCCGGGCCGCAGGTGAAGTCCAGGGTCTGCCGGTAGAAGGGGACCCGCGCCAGCTCGGGACTCAACCGTTGATCCAGCCGCTTCTCGAAGCGCCAGGCGTCCATGTGGTCGGCATAGTAGTCGCCGTATTCGCCGAAACGGCGATAACCCAGGGACTGGAAAAGGTTGATGGAGGCCTGGTTGTCCTTGCGGATCTCCAGTCGAATCCAGGCCCGCTCCCGTCGCCAGGTCTCCGCCTCCGCCGCTTCCACCAGCCGTTTGGCGATGCCCCGGCCGCGCGCCTCCGGGGCGACGGCAATGGAATAGAGCCGGCTATTGGCCGTGGCCCGGCTGAACAGCAACAGGGTATTGCCCAGGATGTGGCCCCCGGACTCGGCCACCAGCACGGCGCTGTTGCCCCGGCTGATCAGGTGGCGGAACTGACGCCGCGTCAGCCGGTCATCCCGGAAGCTGCACTGCTCCAGGGCGGTAAGCTGGGAAAGATCGTCGAGCCGGGCGGGTCTTATGATCAGGGTATCAGGACCGGTCGCCGGGTCAGGTTCGCTAGGGTTCAACAGAAAAGTCCGGGGGCTGGGGTGGTGCGGGCAACAGAATAGCGCCGATGAAGGTTGGTGGAAATGTGGAAATCTGTATCCTGCACCCCCCTTCGCGTAGAATTCCCTGCATTCCGCTCTCCGCGCCGATTCTGCAAATTTAACCGGGTAATCGATCATGACCGACAAAACACAGATGTTGCTTGAATTGGGTGAACCCACAGATTCGGATGGGACTTGGCCCGATTATCTGCAATACGGGTTCGAGGCCGGGGATGTGCCTGCGCTGATTGCCATGGCCACCAACGCGGCTCTGAACGAGGCGGACGAAGAGAACCCCGAGGTTTGGGCGCCGATGCATGCCTGGCGGACCCTCGGCCAATTGGGCAGCGCCGAGGCGGTTGGGCCGCTGGTGAACTTCTTCGATGACTTTGCGGCGGACGACTGGGCGATGGATGAGATCCCCATCGTCATGGGGATGATCGGCGAATCCGCCCTTGAGCCCATGAACAGCGTGCTCAGTGACAAGGGGCGGCTGGAGGTGGCCCGTGTCATGGCGGCCGATGCCCTCAGGGAGATCGCGGTGAAGATCCCCGCCGTCCGGGACCGGGTGGTTGCCGCCCTGTCCGCTTGCATCGCCATCCCGGACCGGAATCTGATCCTGTTGAATTCCCTGGTGCTTGCCCACCTCGTCGATCTGCAGGCGGCGGAGTCCATAGATGTCATCCGGAATCTGTTCAAGCAGGGTGCGGTCGATCCGCTGCAAGCCCGTGATGTCGAGGATGTGGAGATCGAGCTGGGACTGCGTCAGCAGCGTTCCGGTCCAAAACCCAACCTTTTCAGGCGGATGGGCCTGCCCGAGCCCAAAAAGCCGGATGGCGAGGACATCTTCGAGCTGATCGAGTATTTCCTCAATGTCTATGGCGGTGATGACGCCATCATGGACGCCTCGGAATTGGACGGCTTTCTCGCCGCCATTGCCTGTTCGCCGGAGTCGATTTCTTCTTCCGTCTGGCTGCCCGCCATCTGGGGTCAAGCGGACTCGCCGCCCCGGTGGAGAAAGCGTGACGAGGCCGATGAGTTCGCCCTGGCGGCGGGCCTGCTCTACAACGATGTCGTCGATCAGTTGGCCAAAGGGGAATATGAGGCGCTGTTCCTGGAACATGAGCAGGAAGACGGGACGGAGCTGGTGGTCACTGACTGGTGCGCGGGATTCCTGCGCGGGATAGGGCTCTGGTCGGATCTCTCCGAGGAGGACAGCGCGTTGTTGGAGCAAATGCTGGAGCCTTTGCTTCCCTTCACCGGGGAGGCGAGCCTTTACGAACTGCCGGAAATGGACGACGACGAGTGGGAGGAGGCGCGGCAAGGCATCGAGCCGGTCGTCGTGGAGATTTATCACCATTTTGCCGCCCAGCGGGTCGGAGAACGGGGGACCTATGTCCGTGGCAAGCCCAAGGTGGGGCGAAACGATCCCTGTCCCTGCGGCAGCGGCAAGAAGTATAAAGCCTGCTGCATGAAATGAGAGGCCGCGCCTTTTCCCGTTCCGTTCAGCTTTTGTTCAGTTTCGGTTCAGTGCCGGTTAAGCGATCCCTTTCTATCCTTCTATTCAAGATTTAGGTGTTTGAAGAACGGCAGGTCCGTTCCTGTATCTGTAAACGGAGAATCGAGATGAATAAAAAACTTATCGCTTCCGCCGCCATGGCCCTTTTTTTCCTCTCTACCGGTCTGGCGCAGGCAGAGTCCTATCGCCACCCGCCGCGTTATGAGAGGGATTACGAGGGTAGTCGCGAGGAGATGGGGCGGGTGCTGGATGTCATTCCTGTCTATGAGATCGTGCGTAATCCGGTGACGGAACGCGAATGCCGGCCCGGCGTCACGCGCCGCTATCGGGAGCGGGGTTCCGACCCGGCTGTCGGCACCATCGCCGGTGGTCTCATCGGTGGCGTGATCGGGAATCAGTTCGGTCAGGGTAGTGGCAATACAGCAATGACCATTGCCGGTACCGCCCTGGGGGCAGCCATCGGCAACGATGCAAGCCGCGATCGCGGCGAGACCATCGTGGAGGAATACGATGAACCCCGTTGCGACGAGGTGACCCGTCACGAGGAGCGCCGGGAGGTGGTGGGCTACCGGGTGAAATACCGCTATCAGGGTGATATCTACTGGACCCGTACCGACCGGGAGCCCGGCGAGTTCATCCGGGTTGACAGTTCGCGCCGTTCCGAACGCTGGTAGCCGGAATAGTCGTCGTCGCACAGGGTTCCCTGGCCAGTGGGTGTCGTTATGAAGAACCGCATTCGTGCTCTACCGATCTTGCTGTTAGCCCTCACCGGACCGGCCGGGGCGGACAGTCTTAGCCTGAATGACGCCGTGACCCAGGTGAGGGACCGGGAGGATGGCCGGGTGCTGCGGGCGGAGACCCGCCGTGAAGAATCCCGCGAGGAACATCAGGTGCGTATTCTGACCAACGAGGGCCGGGTCCGGCAGTATCGCATCGATGCCTCCACCGGGGCGGTATTGCCCCCCGGCGGGCGCGGCGGCGATCGCTGAGAAGGGGCCATGCGTATCCTGCTGGTGGAGGATGAGCCCGAACTGCGCCGCATGCTGGAGGCACAGTTGAGTGCGCGCGGCTTCGCGGTGGATTGCGCTGTGGATGGCGAGGAAGGGCTGTTCATGGGGCGCGACTACCCGGTGGATCTGGCCATCATCGACCTGGGCCTGCCCCGGATGTCCGGCATCGCGGTGATCAAACACCTGCGCGCCGCCGGCAAGCGTCTGCCGGTCCTGGTCCTTACCGCGCGCGACAGTTGGCGCGACAAGGTGGAGGCACTGGAAGCGGGGGCTGACGATTATCTGGTCAAGCCCTTCAATCTCCAGGAGTTGCTGGCCCGCATCAATGCCCTGTTGCGCCGCGCCACCGGCTGGGCCTCGCCCGTCATCCGCTGCGGCCCGCTGGCGCTCGACAGTGCAGAACAAGCCATCAGCCTGCACGGTCAGGGGATCGATCTGACCGCCTTTGAATTCAAATTGCTGGAATACCTGATGCTGAATGCCGGCAAGGTCATCTCCAAGCTGGAACTGACCGAGCACATCTACGAGCAGGACCACGACCGCGACAGCAACGTGCTGGAGGTCCTGATCGGGCGCCTGCGCCGCAAACTGGACCCGGACAACAGCCTGAGACCCATAGATACCCTACGGGGACGTGGCTATCGGCTGACCTTGCAGAGGGAAAGAGCATAGTGGGGCTGCCGCCCCAGGGCTCCATCCACCGGCGCCTGATCGAGGCGACCCTATCGATCCTGGTCCTCTTCCTCGGCCTCACCGGTTATCTGCTCCATGTGGCGCAACGCCACAGCCTGGAGGCGGCGGTGGAGGCGCAACTGCTCGGCCATGTCTACGCCCTGCTGGGTGAGGCCTCCGAGGACAGCCAGGGGTGGGTGCGTTTGCCGGAGAAAGCCGCCGATCCCCGTCTCAACCGGCCCGATTCCGGCCTCTACGCCCAGTTGCTCGGTGTGGATGGCCAGGTTCTCTGGAATTCCGCCTCCCTGCTCGACAAACGCCTGCCCAGTGTGGACGAGGTGCCCGCCGGGGAACACCGCTTTTTCCAGGACCGCTGGGCCTACCGGCTCTACTACGGCATCGAGTGGGAAAGCCTGGACGGCCGCGTCAATCGCTATCGCCTGGGGGTCAGCCTCAGCCGTAACGTGGTGGACGAACGGGCCGATATCTTCCGCACCACCCTCTGGGGCGGCCTGATCGGCGTCGGGGTACTGTTGCTGCTGGCACAGGGGATGGTGTTGCGCTGGGGGCTGTTCCCCCTGCGTCAAGCAGCCGGAGAGCTGAAGGCCATCGAGGAGGGTGGCGAGGAGAGACTGCGCGGGGATTATCCGCTGGAGCTGTCGCCCCTCACCGGCAACATCAATTCCTTGCTGGAATACAACCGGATTCAAAGGGAACGCCATCGCAACAGCCTCGATGACCTGGCCCACAGCATCAAGACGCCGCTGGCCGTGTTGCAAGGGGCGCTCGACAGCGACGACCCGGAGCGGCTGAAAGAAGCGGCACGCCAGGCGGTGCCCCTCATCGACGACATCCTGCGCGGGCGTTTGCAACGGGCCGGGCTGGGGGGGCGCAGTGCCCTGGCCAATACGGTGGCGGTCGCCCCGCTGGCCCAGCGCCTGATCAATGCCCTGGCCAAGGTCTATCGCGAACGGGAGCTGCAATTCGAAAACCGGTTGCCCGCCGCCCTGCGCATCCCCGGCGACGAAAACGATTTCATGGAACTGCTGGGAAACCTGCTGGATAACGCCGGCAAGTTCGCGGCCAGTCGCGTCTTGATCGGCGAGGGGTCAGTGTCCGATTCCGATTGGGATATCCGGGTCGAGGATGATGGCCCCGGCATCGCCGAGAAGGATATCGAACAGGTGCTCGCTCGCGGCGGACGCCTGGACGAGCGCCACGCGGGGCAGGGGATAGGCTTGGCCGCCGCCCTGGAGATCGTTAGGCTCTACCGGGGGCGCCTGACCATCGGGCGCAGCCTAGAACTGGGCGGCGCCTCGATCGGCATTCACCTGCCGAAAAGGGTTTGAACATGCCATCCCTGAAAAAATTGAGTTTGTTGATGTGGAATTACTTGACCATTTTTGTCAGTCTCTGCTAATCTTAAAACCGAGAGAATTCATAAGGTATTAAAGAGAGGCTGATGCTATGAGACTATCCACAAAAGGTCGTTATGCCATAACCGCCATGCTGGACCTGGCACTCAAGGGCGGTGATGATCCCGTGACCCTGTCCGAGATTTCCCACAACCAGGGGATTTCCCTTTCCTATCTCGAACAATTGTTCGCAAACCTGCGCAACAAGGGGCTGGTCAAGGGGGTACGCGGGCCTGGTGGCGGTTACTATCTGGGCAGACCCGTTTCCGAAATCACCATCGCCGACATCATCTGTGCGGTGGACGAATGGGTTGACATGACCCGGTCGCGCCGCTTCGTTTCCCATGCCTACGTCAATCAGCGCTGCCCCAGCCACAACCTGTGGGACGACCTGAGCGACCATATCTTCGACTTTCTGGCCGGCATTACCCTGGGCGAACTGATCGAGCGGGGTCATCATCACCGGTTCGAGACGAAAAAGGCGGCATGATGTGGCGTCTGAAAGTGGTGCGGAGCCCTTTCCGCACCACTTCTCACCCCTAATCCCCCTTGTTTCGCCGGAATTTTGCATGGGGGAGGAATCCAGGCTTCCCATCGCCGGATTTTTCAGTAGAATACGCCGTTTACTTTGGCTGGGGGCTTGTCGGCCCACAGCGGCAGTTCGGCATACATAGGGTGACAGATGGTTAGTATTCGTCTTCAGCGTAGCGGCGCCAAGAAGCGTCCTTTCTACCACATCGTGGCTACCGACTCGCGTTCCGCGCGCGACGGTCGTTGCATCGAGCGCCTGGGTTACTTCAACCCGGTAGCCAAGGGCAACGAAACGCCCCTGAGCATGGATCTGGCGCGTGTTGAACACTGGGTTGGCCAGGGCGCGCAGCCTTCCGACCGCGTGGCCGAGCTGCTCAAGAGTTTCCGCAAGCAGCAGTCCAGCGCTGCCGCCTGATCGGCGCGGACGTGGCCGGAACATTCTCCGGCTCCGGGCTGGATAGCACTCGGGACGGCGAAGCGGACATCCTCATTCTTGGCCGGATTACCGGCCTTCATGGTGTCAAGGGCTGGTTGAAGGTCTATTCCGAAACCGGGCCGCGCCAGAATATCCTGAAATACCGCCCCTGGCTGTTGCGGCTGAATGACGCCTGGCTGGCTTGCGAGGTGGAAGAGGGCAGGCTCCAGGGCAAGGGTGTCGTCGTCAAACTTACGGGCATCGACGACCGTGACCAGGCGGCCAAGCTGCTGCAAGTGGATATCGGGGTCACGCGCGATCAGTTGCCGAAGCCCAAGCCCGGCGAATATTACTGGGCCGATCTGGAAGGCATGCGGGTCGAGACGGCCGATGGCCGGGACCTGGGGCGCATAGACCACCTCTTTGCCACGGGGTCGAACGATGTCCTGGTTGTCATAGGCGACCGGGAGCGCCTGATCCCCTTCATACGGGGGCAGGTGGTGTTGGAGATTGATCTGGCCACCCGGCGCATGCGGGTCGATTGGGATCCCGATTTTTGAGCCCGGCATGCGTTTTGACCTGATCACGCTGTTCCCGGACATGTTCCGGGAGTTTGCGCGGCAAGGGGTGACCGGTCGGGCCTTTACCGCCGGCATCACGCGGATGGCTTGTTGGAATCCGCGCGATTACACCCAGGACGTGCATCGCACGGTGGATGACCGGCCCTACGGGGGCGGTCCCGGCATGGTGATGAAGCCAGAGCCCTTGCGGCAGGCCATTGATGACGCCCGCCAAGCCGCCGATCCGGGGACCCCGGTGCTCTACATGAGCCCCCAGGGCCGCCGTTTCGATCAGGCAGCGGCGCTCGAACTGGCGCAGCGGCCGGGTTTGATCATCCTGGCCGGCCGCTACGAAGGGATCGACGAGCGGCTGATCGAATGCTGTGTCGATGAGGAGTGGTCCATCGGCGACTACGTCCTTAGCGGCGGCGAGCCGGCCGCCATGGTGATCATGGACGCGGTGATACGGCTCTTGCCGGGGGTGTTGGGGGCCGAGGCATCGGCACAGCAGGACTCCTACATGGACGGCCTGTTGGATTGCCCGCACTATACGCGGCCAGAGGATTACGAGGGTAGGCGCGTGCCGCCCGTATTGTTGAGCGGCAACCACGAGGCCATACGGCGCTGGCGGTTGCGGCAGTCGCTTGGAAGGACTTGGCTCCGCCGCCCCGATCTGTTGGCGGGGCGCGAACTAAGCGATGAAGAGAAGATTTTACTTGACGATTTTATCGCCGGACCCAGCTCCGGCAATTGAGTACAGGAGCATAGGGTCATGAGCAACATCATTCAGCAACTCGAAGCCGAGCAGATGAACCGTGAGGTTCCCGCCTTCGGTCCCGGCGATACCGTTACCGTCCAGGTGAAGGTGAAGGAAGGCGCCCGCGAGCGCCTCCAGGCCTTCGAAGGCATCGTCATCGCAAAGCGCAATCGCGGCCTCAACTCCGCCTTCACCGTGCGCAAGATCTCCCACGGCGAGGGCGTCGAGCGCGTCTTCCAGACCTACAGCCCCAGCATCGCCGACATCAAGGTGGTCCGCCGTGGCGATGTCCGCCGCGCCAAGCTCTACTACCTGCGTGGCCTGACCGGCAAGGCTGCCCGTATCAAAGAAAAGGTCTAAGGAAGCCGCGACCGCTTTCGCGGCCGCCTTTCCGATCCGTAGCAAAAGGCCATCCTTGGGATGGCCTTTTGCTGTTTGATCCCAGTAGGCGTTGCATATCCGGCGCCTCGGGCCGCTGGGGCCTCACCGGCGGCATTAGGGCAATCGCATTAAAATCACCTGGCTTTACAGCGTCTTATATTTTGGTCTTAACTCCACCGGTCTGCCCGTCACCACTTTTAGCAGGTAGCCCTCATCCCAGCCCGCATTGAGCCGTTTGTTCTTTACCCCCACCTTGAGCGTT
>Ga0208863_1000447_pt1 | contig 41340 bp, 39 predicted proteins | sample RifOxyD3_FD_184040 | JGI IMG/M metagenome (GOLD analysis project Ga0208863, IMG submission 184040) | Soil microbial communities from Rifle, Colorado - Rifle Oxygen_injection D3 (SPAdes) | ecosystem: Environmental > Terrestrial > Deep subsurface > Rock core/Sediment | place: Rifle, Colorado...
CCCATTTTTACTCACAAATTTGCAAGGAATCAGGGCGTTATTATCTCATTTCTTGCAAATTATAGGTGGCAAAAATGCATATTTATACATAATAATCAATGTGTTGAGAGTTATTCAGGATCGACTATTTAGCCTCTTGTCTTCGCAGAAACAATCAACTCACGGACAACACTGCCAAACCACCCATATATGGCCTCAATACTTCGGGTATGGAGATGCTTCCATCCGCGAGTTGATTGTTTTCCAACACAGCTACCCAGGCGCGCCCGACTGCGAGTCCTGAACCATTCAAGGTGTGCAACAATTCCGGCTTACCGGCGGCATTTCTGAAACGCGCCTGCAAACGACGCGCCTGAAACGCCTCAAAATTGCTGCATGAAGAAATTTCGCGGTAAGTATTTTGCGCAGGCAGCCATACTTCGATGTCATAGGTAGTAGCTGACGAGAAACCGATATCTCCGGTGCACAGACGCACGACGCGATAATGCAGCCCCAACTTCTGCAATATCGTCTCGGCATGTCCCACCAACTGCTCAAGCGCAGCGTAAGACTCATCCGGATGCACCATCTGCACCAACTCCACCTTATCGAACTGATGCTGGCGAATTAAACCGCGCGTATCGCGACCGGCTGAACCCGCTTCTGAACGAAAACATGGCGTGTGCGCCACAAATTTCAAAGGTAATTGTTCCAACGGGACAATTTCATCGCGCACCATATTGGTGACCGGCACTTCGGCGGTGGGAATCAGATAGAAATTCTGTTCACCACCCTCGCCCATCTGGCGCGGCACGCGGAACAAATCTTCCTCGAATTTCGGCAACTGTCCGGTACCGCGCATCGAATCGGCATTCACCAGATAAGGCACATAGGCTTCGGTGTAACCGTGATGATCGGTATGCGTATCGAGCATGAATTGCGCCAGCGCACGGTGCAAGCGGGCCAATCCGCCTTTCAAAACAGAAAAACGCGCACCGGAAATCTTGGCAGCGGTCTCGAAATCCAGACCCTTCAGATTTTCGCCCAGCGTAACGTGATCCTTCACCTCAAAATCGAACACCGGAACCGTACCAAACTTGCGCACTTCGACATTGTCCGCATCAGATTTTCCCACCGGCACGGATTCGTGCGGCATATTCGGCAAGCCTTCCAGCATCTCTTGCAATTTTGCTTGCAATTCAACAAGCTGCACTTCGATCTGTTTCAACTCTTCGCCGACCAGTGCCACTTCAGCCATAATCGCCGTGGTATCTTCGCCCCGGGCCTTGGCCTGACCGATCAGTTTGGACGCACTGTTGCGCTTAGACTGTAACTCCTGAGTGCGCATTTGTATGGTCTTGCGCTGCGCTTCCAGCTCCTGGAATCGCACCGCGTCCAGCACAAAACCGCGTGTTGCCAAACGCGCTGCCACACCGTCCAAATCACTGCGTAAAACCTGTATATCCAACATGGTGCTTTATCCTTTTTTTGCTGCCGCGTCTAACTCACGCAGGCGTTCTAATTTCTCTGAAATCTTGCCTTCCAGTCCACGATCGGTGGGCTGGTAAAAACTAACCGGAGGCATGCCATCGGGCAGATAACTCTCTCCCGCCGCATAGCCGCCCGCCTCATTGTGCGCATAGCGATAGTCACGCCCGTAATCGAGCTGCTTCATCAGCTTGGTCGGCGCATTGCGCAAGTGCAGCGGTACTTCACGCGAACCATCCTTTGCGACAAACGCGCGGGCGGCATTATACGCGACATAGCCCGCATTCGACTTGGGCGCGCAAGCTAAGTACAACACGGCCTGCGCCAGCGCCAGCTCTCCCTCGGGAGAACCCAATCGCTCGTAAGTCTGCGCAGCATCGTTGGCCAGTTGTATCGCTCGCGGGTCGGCAAGTCCGATATCTTCCCACGCCATACGCACGATGCGCCGCGCCATATAACGGGCATCCGCGCCGCCGTCCAGCATACGCACCAGCCAGTACAACGCGGCATCGGGGTTCGATCCGCGCACCGATTTATGCAGGGCGGAAATCTGATCGTAAAACGCCTCCCCGCCCTTATCGAAACGACGCAAGTTTTGCGCCAGTGTATTGTCGAGAAAAGCGCTATCTATCGAGACCACACCGGCCGTTTCGGCGGCTGTCTGCAATTGCTCCAGCACATTGAGCAATCGGCGCGCATCGCCATCCGCATAACCGATGACGCGTTCACGTGCATCTTCCGCAAAACTCAAGCCCGGCAACGCGACCTGCTGCGCACGATCAAACAATTGCCCCAATTCATCTTCCGACAAGGCATGCAGCACATACACCTGGGCGCGCGACAACAGCGCGTTGTTCACCTCGAAGGACGGATTCTCGGTAGTAGCGCCAACGAATGTGACTAAGCCCTGCTCAACGAAAGGCAAAAACGCGTCCTGTTGAGACTTATTGAACCTGTGCACCTCGTCCACAAACAAAATGGTGTGGCGACCGTTTTGCTGCAACACCCGCTGCGCATCGGCGATCGCCTCGCGGATATCCTTGACGCCCGACAAGACAGCAGACAACGGCATAAACTCAGCCTCGAATGCCGACGCCATCAGGCGCGCCAGCGTGGTCTTGCCCACGCCCGGCGGCCCCCACAAGATCATCGAATGCAGCCTGCCAGATTGAAACGACAGGCGCAGCGGACGCCCTTCGCCCAACAGATGCGACTGACCGATCACCTCATCGATATGTTTCGGCCGTAATCGCTCAGCCAAAGGCGCATCAGGCTGTGCTGCTGCGAATAAATCATTCATTCAGCGCTCCCACGGGCTTGGCCAATTGTTTAACCATACGATTACCCAGCAATGAGCGCATCTGACCGATGGCGATATTGTTCAACTGTGTCAGACGCGCATCCTGCGCTACCCCTTGATGAATCAGCACGGCGTTAAGGCTTTCCAGATTCGACAAAACCACTAACTGCTCCAGCGTGGCAAAATCACGCATATTTCCCTCATTTTCAGGATTCGCTTGCCGCCACTGCGCAGCCGTCAACCCGAACAATGCGACATTCAGTAAATCCGCCTCACTGGCATAGATAATACCCGTCTGTTCCCGGGTTAAGCGCGATGGAACCAACCGCTCCTTAATGGCATCCGTGTGTATCTTGTAATTGACTTTAGACAAGGTGCGCTGAAAACTCCATTCCAACGACTTCGAACTGGCTTCTTCGTCCTTTAGCCGCTGAAATTCCTTGATGAGATAGAGCTTAAACTCCGGACTTAGCCACGAACCAAACTCGAAGGCAATATCACGATGGGCATAGGTTCCTCCGTAACGCCCCGCTTTTGCATATAACCCAATCGCACCCGTGGCATCTATCCATTTCTTGGCTGACAGAAAGAAACTATTGCGTCCGGACTCGTTTCTAATTCCCTCGAATTCGGGGGAATTAGAATTAAACTCTACGTTGTTGAGTTGCTCCCAAACCCCCAGAAAAAGGACCGTATCTTTGTTTTTAAGCCATTGTTCGATCAGTGCACTCCCTCCATCAAAGTACTTAACCATATCGGTCAGCGATATATAATCTTGGTCCTCACGCTTAACAATGGCAATGACATTCCCTTTGACGTTAATAGTACGTTTTTCCATTACTCTTCTCCCTCATCACAACAATCAAACAGAGAATTGCATAGACTTACTATACTAATCAATTACTTATTACATCTGCGCCAGCGGGTGGCGAAAACTGAAATTGCGCGCCGGCGATCTTCGGGTTGCGTTGCATGCCCGAGAAGCGCAATACGGTTTTGTGACCGAAGGAATCATTCAGCTCCATCGCGACCAGACTAGCCTGCTCATCGAAGCCCATCAGCACGGCGGAAAAACTGCTGTCTTGCGCTTTGGGACTGGCTTGCAACCACTCCAGACCTTCACGTGCACCCGCTTCCTTGAGCGAAAAGCCTCGTTCGATCTCGTTGCTGCCTGCCAGCAAGGCGGCAGGACTACTGCCCAGCGCGGCATCCAGTTTTTTCACCGTCACCTGATTCAGATCCACGTCGTACAACCAGAACTTCGCCCCGTCACCGACGATAATTTGTTCATACGGTTTCTGATAGCTCCAGCGAAACTTGCCAGGGCGCTGAAACTGCATCACGCCGGAGGCGCTCTGCATCCGCTTGCCATTTTGATCGAACACGGTCTGCGTGAAATTCGCCTGCGCGGAATGCGTCGCAGCGATATAACTCTTCAGCTTTTCGATGGCACTGGCCTGCGCGCCAAATGGCAATATGGCCAGCATCATTATTGCGAATATATATTTCATTGTTTTCTCTATATAAATTAGGAGCGAGGATTGAGAATCTAAGATTGAGTTTAAAAACGGAGCAGAGGATTTTCCTCAATCCTCAATCCCCTATCCTCATTCCTGTCTGGCGGGTGCGATCACTTCGCGGTTGCCGTTGCTCTGCATGGGAGTCACGATACCGGCCGCTTCCATCTGCTCAACCAATCGTGCAGCGCGGTTGTAACCGATACGCAAGTTGCGCTGAACCAGAGAAATTGAGGCACGGCGGGATTTAACCACGATATCGACAGCCTGATCGTAAAGTGGATCGGCCTCACCGCTGCCGCCACCTCCGCCACCCAAATCACCGCCTTCACCCGACTCTTCCACGGCACTCAACACACCGTCGATGTATTGCGGCTCGCCTTGCGCCTTGAGATATTCGACCACGCGATGCACTTCCTGATCGGAAACAAACGCGCCGTGCACGCGCAACGGATAACCGGTTCCGGGCGGCAGGTAGAGCATATCGCCCTGTCCCAGCAAGGCTTCCGCGCCCATCTGATCCAGAATAGTGCGCGAGTCTATCTTGGAAGATACCTGAAACGCCACGCGCGTCGGCACGTTTGCCTTGATCAGTCCGGTGATCACATCCACAGAGGGACGCTGCGTCGCCAAGACCAGATGAATACCTGAGGCACGGGCTTTCTGCGCCAGCCTGGCGATCAATTCCTCAATCTTCTTGCCGACCACCATCATCAGATCGGCCAGTTCGTCGATAAACACCACAATCAGCGGCAATTCTTCCAACGCCTCGGGGTTATCGGGTGTGAGCGAAAACGGATTGGTCAGCGGCGTACCGGTCTTGATAGCCTCACGCAGTTTCTGGTTGAATCCTGCGATATTGCGCACTCCGAAGTGCGACATCAGCCGGTAGCGCTTATCCATATCCTGCACACACCAGTTTAGCCCTGAGGCCGCCTGACGCATATCCGTCACCACAGGACAAAGCAAATGCGGGATGCCCTCATAGATCGACAATTCCAGCATCTTAGGGTCGATCAACAACATCCGCACCTGTTGCGGCGTGGACTTATAGAGGATGCTCAGGATCATCGCGTTAATCCCCACCGACTTTCCGGAACCGGTGGTTCCCGCCACCAGCGCATGCGGCATCTTAGCCAGATCCGCCACAATCGGATTCCCTGAAATATCTTTGCCCATCGCCATGGTCAGCATGGAGCCCATATCGGCGTAGACCTGAGAACTCAGAATTTCCGACAGCTGCACCATCTGCCGCTTAGGGTTGGGCAACTCCAGCGCCATATACGCCTTGCCGGGTATCGTCTCGACCAGACGGATGCTGACCACCGACAGCGCGCGCGCTAAGTCCCTGACCAGATTGGTGATTTGACTGCCTTTAACCCCGACGGAAGGCTCGATTTCGTAACGCGTGATGACGGGCCCCGGATATGCTGCCACCACGGTGACCGACACACCAAATTCTTTTAACTTGTGTTCGATCAGGCGCGAGGTATATTCCAGCGTTTCAGCCGAGACGGTCTGCACCTGCTGCACGGCAGGGTCGAGCAAATGCAAGGGCGGCAACGGCGAATCAGGCAATTCAGGAAACAGCGTGATCTGCTTCTCCTCGATGACACGCACGGATTTGACCACTTCCACGACCGGCATCTCGATATGAATGGGCTGATGAACCTCGACGCGTTGCTTTTCTATCTTAACAGCCGCCGTGCGTTCGCCGACCGCCTGCACACCGATACGCCTATCCTGATGCGTCTGCCATGCCTGCTGCACCCGGATAAAACCATTTTCCAGCTTCGCTCCCAGCCAGTCGATGAATCGCAACCAGGACAAGCCGCTGAACAGACTGAAACTGGTTGCCATCAAGGCCAGCAACACTAATGTCGCACCGGTAAAACCGAGCAGGCGGTTTAACGCATTTCCAATCAGCATACCGAACATTCCGCCCGGTTCCAGCGGCAGTGGCACGGTTAAGCTGTGCATGCGTATGGATTCTAGCGCGCTGCTCGCGAGCAACAGCAAACAAAATCCGACGGAGGATACCCATAGCGTACGCTGGCAAAAGACGCTATCTGCACGCAACCGTCGATATCCTGCCCACACCTGTTGCACGATAAAAAGCACCAGCCACCAGGCCGAAATACCAAACAAATAAAACAGCAAATCAGAAAGATAAGCACCCAGCACGCCCATGGGATTATTGATTTTCGCGGAGGCAGTACTGTGGGACCAGGCTGAATCGGCAGGGGCGTACCCATACATGGCAGCAGCAAAGTACAAAGCACCCGCCGCCAGTAGCAGCCAGCGCGACTCTCGTAACAAATCTAACAGTTTATTTCCCTGCAAACCCTCTTCAGCCATGCGGCACTCCAACCAGCCCCAGTTGTTCTGCGGCACGGACTGCATCAAGACGGCTGCTAACCTTCAGAGTCTGATAAACAGCCGCAATATGTACCTTGACGGTACCTTCAGCGAGCTGCATCGCAGCGGCGATCTCTTTATTGCTCATACCTGCACATAAATGTTCCAGCGCATCCATCTGCCGTCTGGTCAGACCACAGCCGTTGGTATTCGCGCTGCGTTTATCACTCGCTACGCCACCAGTCTGATGGCGCAACATTTCATGCGGCGTATAAACCCCGCCCGAAAGCACCAACTGCAACGCATCCAACATCACCCGCGTGTTTGAACTCTTGCAAACAAAACCCGAGGCACCGTAGTTCATTACCTTTTCCATACTTCTGCTGTTCTCTTCTCCTGATACCACCACTACGGGTATAGACGGGTAACGTTTCCGAAAATACCCGACCGACGCCGGACCGTCACTACCTGGCATATGCAGATCCAGCAAAACCAAATCCAACTCGGGATGCTGTCCTGCCAACGTTAAAGCCTCCTGAAAATTTCCGCCCTCCAATATCGTCACTGCATCGGACAACTGCTGCAACACATAGCGCATGCCTTCACGAAAAAGCGCGTGGTCATCAACCAACAATATCTTCATACTTCCCCCCCCGGTAAGTTGTCTTGCACAGCTGATAATACCATCCGCCTTGCCAGACCAGATAATAAAAGCCCGCAAAGCTATGCCTTTACGACAGCGACAAAAGGCCTAGCAATGAATTTTATGGTTATGGCGGTTGCGGCTTAGAGTTTATGGGCTGCACCATTTAAATGTATGACATTACCCGGTCCGGACTGCCCTTGCCGGCTTGTACGGCAATAGGTTCTCAGTTCGTTCAAAGTCATTGGCTTTGCATAGAAATACCCCTGAATCTCATCGCACATCTCCTGTTCCAGAAACTGCAACTGTTCTTCCTGCTCCACACCCTCGGCGGTAATTTCCAAACCAAAGTTCTTCGCCAGCGCCACTACCGCACGTGTCAGCGTGACACTATCCTTGTTATGCGACAAGCCGTCTACAAACGACTTATCGACCTTGATCCTGGTGACCGGCAACTTCTTCAGATAACTCATGGAAGAATAACCCGTACCAAAATCATCAATCGCCAAACCAATACCCATATCGCGGAACGACTGCAATACGGCGATCGCATGATTCACATCGTTGGCAATGTAACTTTCGGTAATTTCCAGTTCGACTTGCGTAGGCAATATACCGCTGCTTGCAATCGCGTGCCGCAACACTGACATCATGTCATCATTGCGTAACTGTACATTCGACACATTCAGGCTGACATGCTCAAGACGTATCCCTTCTTGCTGCAAGGCCACGAAATCGCGACACCCCTGCTCCAGCACCCACTTACCGATAGGAACAATCAGGCCGGTTTCTTCCGCCAGCGGAATAAATTGTACGGGCGACACCCTCCCATATCCCGGCCGTTCCCAGCGTATCAACGCCTCAACAGATTTAATTCTATGCGTCACGGTGGAGATTTTCGGCTGATAGTAGAGCTCGAATTGATCGCACGCCTCGACAGCCAGCTTAAGCGCATGCGTCATATCTGCACGCTTCTGAATGTATTCCGCCAGATCGTCAGAATAAAAACTGTAATTATTTCGCCCCTTATCCTTGGACTTATACATCGCAAGGTCAGCATGCTTAATCAACGTCACGCTGTCTTCGCCATCCTTAGGGTAGAGCGCCACGCCGATACTGGCGGAAATACTGAGTTCAAGGCCGGCACAATCAAAAGGCTCCTGAAACAAGGCCAAGAAATTTTCCACCAGCGCCTTCAGTACCTTTACATCCTCAAAACCTTCAAACAAAATGTTAAATTCGTCGCCGCCGATACGTGCGAGAGTCAACTTTGCAGCAAGGTCAGTTTGCAGCCTTTTGGCCACCTCGACCAACAACAAATCACCGACATCATGCCCCAACGTATCATTGACCACTTTGAACTGATCAAGATCGAGAAACAAAACCGCCATTTGCGAGCGACTGCGCCTGGCCTCATCCAAGGACTGTTGCAAGCGCCAGGCAAAATACCGGCGATTCGGCAAATTGGTCAGCGCATCGTGATGAGACAAATACTCCTGCTCGTTTTTGGCCAGTTGCAACAAGTGTTCGCGTTCCTGTACTGCCGTAGCCAGTTGATTTACACTTTGCGAAATATCCTGTAATTCGTCCCCTGTATCCAGGACCACCGAACTGGAATAATCTTGCTTTTCGATCTTGCGAATTTGCCCCATCAAGCCCGCGAGCGGAACCTCAATACTGCGACGAATGACAAAGCGCATTACCAGCAAGGTACTCAGCGCGACAAAAATCAGCAGCATAAACAACTGTCTGCGACTCTCGTTCAACACGGCATTCAACAAGCTCTTATCCAGTCTGGCAACAAAATACGCGCCGCCTTGCGCGATTTCCTTGCCGAGCACGCCAAGATACTCCTGATCACTCTGCATGACACGCAGGGTAGGCACCTCCCAACCGTCATTGAGCAGCACAGACTGAGCAGCATACCTAGCATCAAAAGAGGGTTTGATATCCAGATCGATATCGCTGGACAAACGTTCAAAATATGCCCTGTCCAGCACGTTGGACATTTCTATGTGCGCAATGACTTTGCCGGTATTACCCTGAAAAATGCTCTGATGCGACTTGATCACGACATCCTCACCCTGCCTGTGATAAGTGATCATGCTGCCGCGCAACATCTGGCTGTCTGAGTAATAGTTTTTGTGCAGCAAGGCAATATTGCCGCCCGGCAAGGGCGCCGATCCGGGGCTATAGACCGCATGCTGCTCGTAGCGCCGAAAAACCCGTTGCTGACCACCCTCATAAGAAAAGAAATTCAGCTGATATCCGGCCTCATCTTTAACGATATAGGCTATCAGCTCACCATTCCGATCATACAGGGCAATATCGCTGTTGAAGGACAGCTTGACACGACTGAGCAACTCCAGCGCAATACTCTTCTTTTCTTCATCGATCAGAAAAGCGTTGTAATTGTCTTTATCCTGATAATTATTAACCAGCTCTATCGAGGCGATAAATTTCTCATCAGTTTTGATAAAGGAAATACCGCCCCGCAACTCCCGCTCAATTTCCTTCAGGTTATACGCCAGGCGCTGATAGCCGCGCTGCATACGCTGCTGCGTGTCATCGAGGAAGCGATCCTTGAGGAAGCTGTCAAAGTAAAATCCCAGAACCGTCAATACCAGCAGCACGGCAAAAGTAACCAGCACGGACAGTCTAGTCATCAGGCTGAATTTGCCGCCCGGTATGTTCATCCACTGCATATCAACTCATTTCCTGCAGTTTAAAAAATCGGTTTAACCTGCTCTACATTGTCTTTATTCACCAACTTGACCGGATTGTATATATGTTTAGGAACAGATTCACGGGCAAATATCTTCAGCGCGACTTCAACCGACTTTTTGCCGCCCAGCGGAAACAATATCGAACCGCTCTGCGTTCCTTTGCGGATCGCCTCCTGCGCCTCGCTGGTGTAATCACAGCCCACCATGACAATCGAATGCGGATCGATCTTATTTTTGCTCAGCACCATGCGCACTCCGCTCAACATGCTGTCACTCTCGGAAAAAATCGCATCGACCTGTATCCCGTCGGCCACCAGCTTTTCCATTTCAACCACTGCATCACGGCGCAGGTAATTTCCTGTGCGCTTGATCACTTTGATACCCTTATGTTTGGCCATCTCATCCATAAAACCACGGCTGCGCAACTGCGTCACATCGGCTTTTTGCAGCCCCTCAAACAGCAACACCAATCCCGCCCCGTGCAACTGTGCGGCAATGTACTCGGCGCCCATTGCGCCGATCCTGATATTGTCCGAATTAATAAAGGTCGTGTAATCTGTGCCGTTGATGCCACGATCGAGCACGATCACAGGAATACCCAGCTTGTAAGCTTTGGCCACCACCGGGACAACGGCACTTTCGTCATTGGTACCGATAATCAGCAAATCCACTTTTTGCTCTATGAATTGTTCAATCTGCCTTATCATCAGCGAAGTCTGCCCCTGGGCATCCGAATAAATAAAGGACAAAGCCGGATATTTCGCCACTTCATCACGCACCTCGTTCACCTGAGCCTTGCGAAAATCATTGGTCATAGTGTCCTGCGCAAAGGCAATGATCCGCTTTTCGGCACCCGCAGCAGAAAGCGGCAGACTAACCGCAAGCAACATCAGAAAAAGCAGCTTAAACGCCTTCATGAAATTCCCAGTTCATCAAAAAAATCATATCGTTAACGAACTACCACCAGGCTTCCGCTTGAATACCGGCAATGGTGCTGGACGTTTTCCCCGCGATACCAAAGCCTGCTGAATTAGCCAACGCCGCCGCGCTGTTCCATTGGGAACGAGTAATATAAAAACGCAACTCCGGACGCGACCAGAACTCAGGCGCCAGCGCCAGTGTAGGCGCGAACGTGAATTTATTCAGCCTCTGCACCGGCTGACCGTCCATGTTGCGCGAGATCACCCCCGCCTCCCCCAACAACTTGAAATTTTGATTGATCGCATAGGAGACACGACCACCCAAAGAGATATCACGGGTTATCAAACCATTACCGCCCTCCGCCCGCGCGCTCTGATAGCCCGCCAGCGCCTGTCCGCCGAACGCGCCACGCTGCCAGTTGATTGCATCGGCAATACGCCAGCTTTGCACGCCGGGTTGGGCAGCACCACCCGTCACCCCGTCACCCAACCCACGGAATTGTCCGCTCAGCGCGGCATGACCCGTTGATGTTTGCAGGTAGAAGGTATTGGATAAACCACTAAACAGGAAATCAGACTGAGTGTGTGCCAGCGACACACCAGTCCCTTGAGTACCCGTTTGAAAATTTCCTCTCACCACCGTAGCGAGCACGCGCAGCGCCCCACCCTGATTCACCCTGAGATTCGAGATATCCACATTAAGACGGTTGGCATTATTTGCCGTCCCATTATTATCAACTGTCGCACTGGAAAAAAGTCCCAGCCCCAGCCGTGCAAAACCCAAATTGTAGTCGGTAATTCCAACACCAAGATTATCGCCGTAATCAAGCATAAACCGGTCGATGACATGCACTTCCTGTAAACGCAACCGGCGCTGACCTGCCCACACCTTGGCTTCCGGTGCAAAATCAAGCCCGGTCAACGCAACATAAGCCTGCGCAGTCGAGTACTGCCCACCCCAGGTGGCTGGCATATAGAACAGATTCAATTTTTTGCCACCGCTCATTTCCAGGGCTTTACCCAATCCCAGTTCCGCTCCGTGATCGCCCTCGTTACCCAGACGAAACTTCTGCATATCTCCACCCAGTGTGTAGTTACCGCGCGGCATGCCCGCCGGACTGGCATAGTCGCCGCTACGCCCGTAACCTGTCACCTCAATGCCGTTCCACTCGACGGCCTGCACCGTTGAAGCGGTCATCATCCCTGCCAATACCACCCCCTGAACCGTGGCCTTATGCCATCTTGTCATTTTCATACCGTTTCCCCCCGTTTTACAACACATACGCCCAGACGCATTATCCAAAAAATTAACGCCATTCATTCGTAAAAGCGAATCAAATTTCGCCCGGCCTCTTTGGCACGATACATCGCCCTATCCGCCCACTTGATCACATCTTCCACGCTGCAGTCGTGATTGAAAAAAACCACCACCCCGATACTCGCCGTGCAATGATGCTCGACCTCATCAGCGTTCGGCATGTCCAGTTTATAGGTGCGGGCCAGCGCCTGGCGGATTTTATCAGCGATGGCACCGGCCAGCGCCACAGACGGTGCTTTTTCCGTATCCAGTTCGCCCAGCAGCACAACAAACTCATCACCGCCAAAGCGCGCTACGGTATCGGTTTCTCTCACACAGCTCAAGACGCGTCGCGCAACCTCTACCAGCAGCAAATCGCCCGCCCCGTGACCATAGTTATCATTGAGCGGCTTAAAGTTATCCAGATCGAGGAACATCAGCGCGCCATACCGACCGCCACGCTTGCTCCCCGCCATCGCATGGATCAGGCGATCTTGCAACAGGCGTCGATTAGGGAGTTGCGTGAGCGCATCGTAAAACGCTAAGTGCTTGATTTCCGCTTCCGCTGCCTTGCGCGCCGTGATATCGGTCATGGTGCCGACATAGTGGGTGATAACGCCATCGCTTCCCTTGACCGAACTGATGGTTAACCATTCCGGGTAAATTTCACCGTTTTTGCGCCTGTTCCATATTTCACCCTGCCAGGTGCCTGTACGACCTATCATTTCCCACATCGAGGCATAAAAAGATGTCTCATGCCGCCCCGATTTGAGCAGTTTCATTTTTTGCCCGACAGCATCCTCTGCTGTGTAGCCGGTAATGGTGGTGAACGCCTGATTCACCCGCAAGATCACACTATCTGCATCGGTGACCAGCATCCCCTCTTGGGATTCGAAGGCGGTCGCCGCGATACGTAGGGAGACCTGTGCCTGCCTGTTAGCCTCCGTGCTTTCCAGAAAGGAATTAAACCAATCGACCAGCTCGCGGATTTCACCCACGGCTCCCTGTTTGGTCATCCGCCACCCATCTTCTACTTGATGAGCCTGAAATCGTCTGAATCCCGCCGAGATTGCGCGTATCGGCCAGACGATATGACGCAGATAAGCACGAATAAACAAGGCGATCAGCAGCAGGTTAAATACCAGCAAGGCGACACCGATGCGATCGATGCGATTCATAGGCGCGAGCAGCGTATCACCGGGCACGACACTGACCACATACCAGTTCTTATCAGTATCAGGCATCTGACTGTAACTGAGCAGCACATCACGGCCATCTAACTGCAAGCTAATCGCCCCGGATTCACCTTGCAACAAATGGCTTAATTCCGTTTTAATCGTCTGACCAATGAGCTTTTTGTTGGGATGAAAAATCAAGCGCTTCTGTGCGTCGATCACCATCAGATAAGCGCCCGCACCCAGATCAATTTTGCTGAAATACCGATGCAGATAATCCGTTGAAAAATTGATCAGCAACAAGCCGGCGGGTGCCGCAGACGAAGAGTTCACGCGACTGACCGCGCGGGTCGCCACCACCACCTTAGTGCTGCCCGAGGACGCATTGACATTATCTTCCACGCCGTGCCAGACCAGACGGTTTCCGGCGCTAAACGAGCTCTGCATCAATCGATCGCGCAAGTCTGTGCGCACATGTGCGAGATTCAGCGTGTCGCCCACATGATATTGCATCCCGTTCAGCGTGAATAAGTCTATTGAAACCAGCCCGCGCAGATTGCTGTAGCCGCTTAGCACATAGCCGATACGTGCCTTGGTCGCCAGCAGGTCGTAGGCCGATTGCCCCGTTTCGCCCGGCGCAATCAGCACCTGATTGATTTCATCTACCGAAGCCAGATTGGTGGCCAGGCTGTTGATCTGTTCCATTTGCAAGCTCAGATAGTCGCGCTGATTGGCTACAACCACCATGTTATGCTGCCTGGCATCGTCCAGAATCGCCTGACGGGTAGCGCTGTAAGAAACCAACTGAAAAATCAGCTGGGGCAATACGCCAATCGCCAACAGAAAAGCTGTCAGTTTAAAGGCAAAGCCTATTTTAAAAAATTTCATTTTATACAGCTACTTAAGCTCACCTGCCGTAATTAGCCGTGACTCCACCAGGACTTCCTGGGGCACCGCCTCACCGCGCAGCACCTTGAGCACCGTCATCACGCCCTGATAGCCCTGCTGTGCGGCCTGCTGATCGACCGTTCCGGTCATCCGCCCTTCAAACACCGCAACCTTCGCCTCATCCAGCGCGTCGAAACCCGCTACCCGTACCTTGCGACGCCCGGTTTCCTGAAGATACTTAACCACACCGATCGCCATCATGTCATTGGCGCAAAACACCAGACCGATATTGGGGTGGGCAGCAAAAACCTGCTTAGCCATCAGATAAGCTTCATCGATTTTCCAGTTGGCTGTTTCCATCGCCACGACACGCACGCGGGAATTTTCACGAAAGGCTCGCTCCGCTCCCAACTTGCGCTGATTGGCATTGTCTGCACTGCGTATGCCTTCGAGAATCACCGCCTCGGTGGGCTGCGTGAGCTTATCCGCTGCGAATTTGGCCGACAGATAAGCCGCCTGCTCGTTATCCACGCTGATAAAGGGAATTGGCTTCATGCCGTTGGCTAATACGGCTTTGGCATCGAGACGATTGTCGATATTGACCACCCGGATACCGGCATCCTGCGCTTTTTTCAGCACCGGCACCAGGCGTTCTGAATCACCGGGGGCTATCACGATAGCCTGAACACCCTCCTCAATCTGATTTTCCACCAGTTGAATCTGCTGTTCGATGGAGGTTTCCTGAGTCGCGGTCATCACCTTAAGATCGATGCCAGTTTCCTGCTGAGCACGACGCGCCCCTTTTTCCATCTCGATAAAAAATGGATTGGTCAGCGTCTTCATGATCAACGCAACGCGCACACCGGAAGCCGGTGCGGCTTTACTCGTTTCTGCTGGCGGCTGCGTCACGCTGCTAATCGACGGCTTCGACTCACCACACGCAACAAATAGCAATAAAATCAATGCAATAAATAAATATCGAACCACACCCATTTTACCCTCCTAGAATCCGGGCGGTCTGCTCGCCACCCTTGGAAAAAACCGCAATAACACTGCGCACAGTATGACGTTATTTCCCCTTCAGCGCGAGCAATAAGCGTATGTCCTGCTCCATCCAGGCGGGCTGCTGAGCAAAAGGGGCAAGCAGGCGGACACGTCCTTTCTGATCGATTACAAACGCGCCTGAACTGTGATCCATGTTGTAGCCTGTTTTGCTTGGCTGCTTCTGATACACCACCTCAAAGGCTTTGGCCGCCGCTTCCGTGGCTGCCTTATCGCCCGCCAAACCCAGGAAGGCGGGAGAAAATGCGGGGACATACTGGGATAGCAGCTCGCGCGTATCGCGTTCAGGGTCTACGGTGACAAACAACACCTGCACCCGTTCGGCGTCACGGCCTAATTTTGTCATCACCTGCGCCAGATCCGCCATGGTGGTCGGGCACACATCGGGGCAATGCACGTAGCCGAAAAACAGCACCACCACCTTGCCGCGAAAATCCGCCAGCGTACGCGGCACGCCGTGGTGATCGGTCAGTTTAAAGTCAGCCCCGGCAAACTTGGCGCCCACCTCCGCCGCGTGAAACGGTGAAGGCAGCTTAGGCTCCCCGCATCCGGATAAAAATACAAATACAAATAAAATCAATAAATTACGCAGAAACATGGCAACTCCCCGTCCATCCGTTGACATAGAATGTGTAACCCACTTTGATCAAACCGTAGGTACCCAGACACACCACCAGCAACCCCGCCACACGGCGCACGGCGGACGACTGCACCCAGCGTTTAAGACTTTCCCAGAACAGGCCGATCGCCAGCAGATTGGGCAGCGTACCCAAGCCGAACGCCAGCATCACCAGCGCACCGCTCTTGGCGTTGCCGCTGGCCAACGCCGTGACCAGCACGCTGTAGACCAGACCGCAAGGCAACCAGCCCCACAGCGTACCGAGCAAAAATGCGCGCTGTGGCGTGCTGACCGGAAACAGTCCGCGCGTCAACGGCTGGATGCGCTGCCACAACACTTTGCCGAGTGTCTCGATGCGCCGCACTGCGCCCCAGATTCCGGCCAGATATAAACCTAACGCCACCAGCATCAGACTGGACAGGGCAAACAACAAATGCTGGACGGGTACCACATCGCGCAGCAGCAGACCCGCCTGTCCGATTGAACCTGCCAGCGCGCCAGCCAGCGTGTAACTGGCCACCCGACCACTGCTGTAAGCCAGATGAAACGGCCAGCGCGCGCCAGAGTTCAACCCAAGCCTCTCACGCAGTGAGAGACGCCCGCCCTCTCCCCTGCCCGAGGGGGAGAGTTGAAGCGGGGGTTTGGGCAATTGCGTGGTGAGTATGCCGACCAGACTGCCGCACATGCCTAAGCAATGCACGCCGCCTAACAGTCCCACAAAAAATACTGCGACGATGCTAAATTCGGTCATAAGATGGTAAGTGGTAAGTGGTAAGTGGTAAGTGGTAAGTTGGAGTTTAGCGGCTTAACAGAGCCAAATCTAAATATTTCGCCATTTCTCGGGCATCAGGGAGATTTTGGCAATGCGGCACCACACCCAACAGCGGCGCCTCTATTCTTTGTTTCAATGCGGCGATGTTCTCATCCCGCATGCTCATGTTCTTATCCACACAGTTGGCCACCCATCCGGCCAGCCGCAGACCGCGAGACAGGATAGACTCCACAGTCAGCAGCGCGTGATTCAGACAGCCTAGCCGCATACCGACCACCAGTATCAGCGGTAAATTCAACCGTTTGGCTAGATCCGCACCGTCCTCACAACTGTTGAGCGGCACGCGGAAACCACCGGCACCTTCGACGATCACCGCATCGGCCTGTGTCGCCAGTTCGTGATAAGACTCAACGATACGCGACAAATCGATATTCACCCCGACAAATCGGGCCGCCAGATGAGGCGCGATCGCCTGCTCGAAACGATAGGGATTAATCTGACCGGTCGCAGCCTCCACGTTGCCCGCTGCACGCAACAGTCTGACATCCTCATTGACGCCATGCTCATCACATCCAGCCGCTACCGGTTTCATGCCGACCACGCTCAATCCCTGTGCGGCAAACCCTTCCAGCAGCGCGCAACTGATCAAGGTCTTGCCGACATCGGTATCCGTTCCGACCACGAAGTAACTCATATATTCATGATTGAGGATTCAGAGTCATCATAGTTTAAAGGAAGTTTTTATAATCGCCGCGCCATCCCGCGTCACCTTCGGTTGCGGCTTCCAGGCATGACCGTAAACCACCTCGTAAGTCGCCGGCAATCGACCATCGCGCCGCAGTTTTTCGTAGTTATCCAGCAAGCGCGCCCAGGCGGCCTTGCCCATCAAACCCTGACCGCGCCCGGCGGTGGTGTTGTGCGCGCCTATGCCTTTCAAATCATGCAGCACCCCGCGCACATCCTCGTAAGTGAGCGTCATATACTCCATGTCCATCACAGGTTCAGCAAAACCCGATTGCATCAGCATGTCACCGATGTCGTGCATGTCAGCGAAACGGTTCAGATGACTGTGCTCGTCCACCCCTTTGAAAGCCTGCCGCAGCTCTTTTAAGGTATCCGGGCCTAGCGTGCTGAACATCAGCATGCCATCGGTTTTCAACACGCGATGCAACTCGACAAAAGTCGCGGGCAAATCGTTACACCACTGCACCGCCAGGTTTGACCAGATCATCTCAACACTGTTCGCCGCCAGCGGCAAGGCTTCCACATCGGCGCACACCTGCAACGGCCCTGCGCCACCAAATAGTTTTTTCCACCAGCTCGATTTATCCTGCGCGGTCTGCAACATGCCAATCGCGATATCTAAGGAAACGATCTGAGCTGCGGGATATTTTTCCGCCAACTGCCGCCCGCCCCAACCGGTACCGCTGCCCGCATCGAGCAGACGAGCGGGTTGCAGCTTGATGTAATCCAAGCGCTCCAGCATGCGCGTACACACTTCCCGTTGCAGTACCGCCGTCGCGTCATAATTGGGCGCGGCGCGGGAAAAAGCCCGGCGCATCGCCTGCTTGTCGATGACAAATTCATTCATGCAAAAAATCCGTTAACTGTTTTACAAATTCAGCCCTGTGCGAGCGAAACGGCAGATGCGCTGCCCCCGCGATCGTCACCAACCGGGCATGAGGCAAATGGTCCACCATATATAGAGAAGCGGCTAGCGGCGTGAGGGTATCACGCTCGCCAGCAATGATCAGGGTAGGCTGATAAATTTCAGGCAAGGCTGCGCAGAGATCCACATTGCGCAGTATTTCCAATCCGGCATGCAAAGCCTGCTTATCCGGCTCGCCACGGTTCATCAACTCACCGCGCAATTCAACCAGCAATGCCCTTTCATTTTCACCGCCGCGCGTCAGCAACCCCAGAAAACGACGCAGGGTCGCTATCTGATCCTGTGCGTGGGAGGCGGAGAATTCTGCCAATGTTGCTTGCGGCATCGCACACGCCCAGCCTTCACGTTGCGCAAAACAGGGCGTGGAGGAGATCAGCACCAGACGCTTTATCTGCTCCGGGTAGCGCATCGCCCAGCGCTGTGCGATCTGCCCGCCCAGCGACCAGCCGCATAAGGTCAAAGGCTCACGAAACTGTGCGGCGAGTTGATCGACGATGGCGTCAATATGGGAAGTCGGGAGTCTGGAGTCGGGAGTCGTAAGCGGGAACTCACTCGAGCTTTTATCACTTTCCACTTGCCACTTGCCACTTCCAGCACTTAGCCCGTGCCCCGGCAGATCGACCGCGCTGACACAAAAACTTTCCGCCAGTTGCGGCAAAACCTCGCCCCACATGCCGCTGTGCATTCCCCAGCCGTGCAGGAAGAGCAAGGATTCGCCTTGACCTGTCGTTTCAACGTGCAAGTTCACGCAAGACCTCCACCAGTTGCGCCACTTCGGCTGACGTATGGGCTGCAGACAGCGTAATGCGCAGTCGCGCAGTTCCTTCAGGCACGGTAGGCGGTCGTATCGCCGCCACCCAGAGGCCACGCTCGCGCAAAGCCACACTCAAATCTAACGCCGCCTGATTGTCGCCTACAACCAGCGGCTGTATCGCGGTATCCGATTCCATCAACGACCAAGGCAGACCGGCCAGCCCTTGCTTTAACTGCATGATCAGGCTGTGCAAATGGGCGCGCCGCACATCTCCCTCGCGTATCAATTTTAAACTCGCCAGCAGCGCGACCGACAAGGCAGGCGGCGTCGCCGTCGTATAAATATAGCTACGCGATTGATTAAAGAGATATTTTATAACAACGGATTCGGCCGCGACAAATGCACCAAATACACCGGCCGCCTTGCCCAGCGTTGCCATATAGATGATGCGCGGCGATGCCAGTGCGAAATGCGACAGCGAACCGCGCCCCTGGCAGCCCAAAACGCCGAAACCATGTGCATCGTCCACCAGCAACCAGGCGTCATGCGCCTCACACAGCGCCAGCAGTTCGGGCAGCGGCGCATAATCGCCATCCATGCTGAACACCGCATCGGTGCAGATCAACTTGCGCCCCGAAATGGTTTTCTCAAGCAGGGACGCCAGTTGCGCCATGTCGTTGTGGCGATAACGTTTGACCTCCGCTCGCGACAACAACATCGCGTCGTTCAGCGAAGCGTGATTGAGTTTGTCGGCAAACACCGTGTCGCCGCGACCGGTCAGCGCTTGCACCACGCCTAAGTTCGCCATGTAACCGGTGGAGTAGAGCAGCGCGGCGGGCTTGCCGACGAAATCCGCCAGTTCTGTTTCTAACTGTTCATGCGAGGCGAAATGGCCGTTCACCAGATGCGCTGCGCCCGCCCCCACACCAAACTCCTCAGTCCCCTGTTGCAACGCTTCAATTAATTGTGGATGATTAGCCAGCCCCAGATAATCGTTGCTGCAGAAGGACAGATACGGCTTGCCGTCCACCACCAGTCTGGTCGACTGCGGGCTTGTCACCGTGCGCCGTGAGCGCAACAACCCTTTGGCTGCACGTTCATCGAGTTGAATTTGTAACTCAAAAAAACACATAAATTATCAAGAAACCTTAGAGCCGGATAAAAATTCATAAAACAAAAAAATACGGGGGCAGGCCTTTACTTTATAGCCTTTGATTTTGGATATTTGTTCAGACAATATAAAATTAATAATTACAGTCAATATGTTATGTAATTATTAGCAGCCAGCTTGGAACAATTAAATCTAATCCTAATTTCTTACTCCAACCTCTTTTTTAACACATAAACGTTAATGAAAATTCCTGTTTTGTCAGAAAAGCTATAAAGTAAAGGCCTGACCCCGTGCCACTCGCGTGACCCCGTGCCAATCGTCCAACTCGTCTTGCAATTGGCGAAACAAGGCCATCGTCCCGGCTCAACTCGATAAGTCGTGCTTAATGTTTTTCGGCCAGAGAATACATGCCCAGCTTGTCGAGCAAGGCGCGATCGCGTTCCACTTCCGGATTGCCGGTGGTCAGCAGTTGTTCGCCGTAAAAGATAGAGTTAGCGCCAGCCAAGAAGCACAGTGCCTGTATCGCCTCTGACATCTCCTGACGCCCGGCAGACAAGCGCACGCGCGCGGTCGGCATGGTGATGCGCGCCACAGCAATGGTGCGCACAAAATCCAGCGGGTCGAGGTCGGCCTGATCAGCCAGCGGCGTGCCTTCCACCTTGACCAGATTATTGATCGGCACACTTTCAGGATAAGGGGCCATATTCGCCAGTTGCGCAACCAGTCCCGCGCGCTGGGTCAGATTCTCGCCCATCCCGACGATGCCGCCGCTGCATACATGCATGCCGGCGCGGCGCACGCGATCCAACGTATCCAGTCTGTCCTGATAGTCGCGCGTGCTGATGACATCGCCGTAAAACTCAGGCGAAGTGTCCAGATTGTGGTTGTAGTAATCGAGCCCCGCAAGGCGTAATTGCTCGGTCTGTTCATCGTTCAACATCCCCAGTGTCGCACAGGTTTCCATCCCCAGTCCGCGCACCGCCGTGACCATTTCGACTACGCTTAACATGTCGGCTTCCGACGGCTCGCGCCACGCAGCGCCCATACAGAAACGATCGGCCCCCGCCTGTTGCGCCGCTTTCGCCGCAGCGACCACCACCTCCAGATCCAGCATTTTGCGGTTTTCCACCCCGGTCGAATGAAATGCGGACTGCGGACAATAGCCGCAATCTTCCGAACAGCCGCCGGTCTTGATAGACAACAGCGTTGAGAGTTGCACCGCATTCGGGTCGAAATGTTCGCGGTGTATCTGCTGCGCGCGATACATCAGATCGGCGAACGGCAACTTGAACAGCGCCTCAACCTCTTCGACGCTCCAGCGTTGCGGCGCGATAGTTTTTTTAACGTGATGGTGAAATTCAATAGTCTGGGTGTTCATAGTCACTTTACTCGGTATGATGCAGGAGGGAATCAGCCCGGCATCATCCTTGAAAGGACAACACCTTGTCAATTTTCAAAGACTCGATACTGAACATCGGTGCAAAAATTAAGCAACTATTGCCCACACAACCCTGCGTGCTGTGCGGCAACATGAGTAGTAACGGCCTATGGTGTGAGCCTTGCGATGCGGCCATGCCTTATCTGGACATGCCGCTCTGCCCGGTCTGCGCGCTGCCCACCCCATGCGGAGAAGTTTGCGGACACTGTTTGCAAACGCCGCCCGCCTATCGGCACACACAGGCATCATTCGGCTATCAATTTCCGGTCGACCGGCTAATTCAGGCGATGAAATATCAGGAGCAACTGGCCTTGCCCGGCATCTTCGCTGAAAAGCTGCTGGCGCGGATAGAAAAGACGCATCTGCCGGACTATTTAATCCCCATGCCGCTGCACCCGGCCAAACTCAAACGACGCGGATTCAATCAGGCGCTGTTGATCGCAAAGCCTCTAGCAAAAGCCTTAAACATTCCTCTGCTGAGTAACGCCTGTCACCGGTTGCGCGACACGCCTTCGCAAACCGATCTGCCCTGGAGTGAACGCTCGAAAAATGTGAAAGATGCCTTCAGTTGCGAGATGGATTTGACCGGTAAACACATCGCGCTGATCGACGACGTGATTACCACCGGCGCCAGCCTGAATGAATTAGCCCGTGCAGTGCAAAATTGCGGCGCCGCAGACATCCGCGCCTGGGTAGTGGCAAGAACCCTGCCGCGTCAACCGCAGCAGCATGAAAATTCGCCGGGCTATACACCGCCAAACAGCGGCTAATCGACGGTTTGCAACAAACGCGGCACACATGCCAGCAATCACCAGTGTCGATACCTAAATTCACTTGTAAAAAAGTCGAACTAAAAACGATACTCTAAATTCAAACTTTAAGCACTTCCCAATATCCCCCTTTGTCAGCTCCGATGCGTCTCAGCAAACCCTGTATCTTCAATTCTTATATATGTCGCTGGATCGTCTTCCGGCTCTGCTTCAGTTGCATGGACAATTCATCGTAAGTGAAATAGGTGACTCTTGCCACTCGTGCGGGTCAGCGCGTTGAGTTGGCCTGCATTTAATCTCGATATGCGGTTGCGCAACCACATCAGATGACTGTAATTCTGGACAAACAAAGGTCACGGGGAGCCAAACCGGAATGTGTCTGCCACTCAAAAACCTGCCTCGTGCAAGTACGCCACCGCTCAATCAACGGGCCAAAATGCCTGCCCCTACACGACGTATATTGGGATTTTTTAATGCGCCACGAGGACCTACAGAAGAAAAATCCGCGCATGGCCATGCACCTGAAGAATCTGGCACGACTCGACACCACTGCACGGGAGGCCATCACCGCTCAGGCAATTGCGCACCGCCATGCCCAGACTTGAATCCGTTTTGCCAGCGTCGCGCGCCCGACGGGACGAAGTACGACTTGACGACTAAATACCCCGTAGCATTATCTCAATTCTGATGAATACCGAACGCACCGAGTGAAAATGCTGCGCGATCAGCCGCTAGACAGAGGATAATCGGCGATTTGCAGCAGGCAGTTCTGCCGACACCACCACGAGGCCCGTTACATGTTTCATGTCATCCTGTTTCAACCCGAGATCCCGCCCAACACGGGCAATATCATTCGCCTGTGCGCCAACACCGGCTGCCAGTTGCATCTGATCAAACCGCTAGGTTTCACGCTGGAAGACAAGCAACTGTTGCGCGCAGGGCTGGACTATCACGAATTCGCCGAACTGCGCGTCTACGATGAACTGGCCGATTGTCTGGCGATGCTAAATCCACAGCGGGTGTTTGCCCTCACCACCAAAGGTTCTTCCCCGTTCCATCAACAGACATTTCAAGCGGGGGACGCCTTTTTATTCGGCCCGGAGAGTCGCGGACTTCCAGCAGAAATACTCAATGTATTCAAAGCAGAACAGCGAGTTCGCCTGCCTATGCTGCCGGACAACCGCAGTCTGAATTTATCCAACACGGTGGCAGTAGCGGTGTTTGAAGCTTGGCGACAGTGCGGATTTACAGGCGCAAAACTGGAAGCCTAACCTCGCTTGTGACTAAATCCGGCGTTGAGCCTGACGTCGCCGCCCTTGATAACTCACCTAGTGATCGAGATAAATTAAAAAGACCGTTCAATTCATCTACCTGCTGGCAGATTACTTACTCACACCATAGTCGATGATCTTATCGTAATAGCCCTGTACGGTCAGTGTGATGACGACAGGGAAAGCGTTGCCATTAAGCCAATACCAGCCATGCTCTCCCGGAAACGCGGCAACCAGAGATCCGTTTGCGCCGGTACTCGCCTTATTCTCTTCATAACGAACAAAAGCTTCCTTGTTGGTCCACTCTGGCGAGTGACCGTGGAAATCCACATAAATTTGGCCACGGTCAATTTTCCATGCATACATCAGCACTTTACTGGTTTTGAGCACCGCCTTGATTTCCGTCTGCGCATAGGGAGGCAGTGTTATCGTAAAAGTTTCAGCCTGTGCCGCACTGTCCTGACTTTGATGCACCGCAGGATTCGGCAGGGGAATCGGTTGTGACGAACCCGCCCCGCCTGCCACACTGGTCGTATCAATTTTTTCGTTACCACCTAGCGTATCGAGCAGTTCAATCTTCTGCTCTGCAGCCGTCGTTTTCTTCAATCCCAAGACCCCGCCTATCCCTGTCGGATCGATCGAGTATTCAGCCGGCAGCACGATCGTCAACAAGATCACGGCGGCCAGCATAAGAGCGGCTAACACGGTCAACAACAGGCGACGTGCGCTGGGCGGATGGGATTCAAAAGGAGATTTGATGGCAGACATGATTACGCTCCAATGGTTGTTGCGACCTCAGGCCGCTTGCAGATAACCTGCGAGTTGATAGCCAAACAGTATCAGACCGGCGCTCATCAACAGCGTATTGGCCAGATAGGCGGCTCGTATAAAATGATCCGTGCGGCGCCAAACTTCAAACACCAGCAGCAACATGCCCAGCGCGGCGAATTGCCCCAACTCAACCCCGACATTAAATCCGATCAAATTTACCAGCAAACCTTCCGGTGACAGCGACAATTCTTGCAACTTGGTCGACAAGCCGAAGCCATGCGCCAATCCGAACAGAAAGACCGCGAGACGGGAATCAATCTGCAAGCCCAAGCGTCTGAAGCCACCTAAGTTTTCAAATGCTTTGTACACCACCGACAAGCCGATAATGGCATCCACGATATGTGCGTTGGCGTGTATGCCGGCAAGCACCCCCAGCAGCAGCGTAATGCTGTGCCCCATGGCAAACAAGGACACATACAATGCTACATCCTTGAATCGATAAAGGAAAAAAATGACCCCCGCCAAAAACATCAGGTGATCATAACCGGTCACCATGTGCTTGGCGCCGAGATACATATACGGAATCACCGCGACACCCTTTAACGACTCGATATAGCTGGCGTCATTGGCTGCCACGCCATGAGCAAAACCGGCCACAGACAACAGCAAGCCGGCAAGCGCCAGCAGCAGTTTTACTATCATGGCAAGCTCCTTGTCGCGGTCATCAAACTCATCCTCGATTACAGGTTAAACTCTTGGCTGGCCGTACGACTGAGCAAATCATTGACCACGTCAAGCAGCGGAATACGATCATAGAGCGCACGATGCACAGCTTCGCAGATAGGCATATCCACCCCCAAATGCTGTGCCAGACGGTGTACCTCGCGTGCGGCATACACGCCCTCGGCGACGTGACCCAGTTGTTGCAAAATTTGTTCCAGACTCTGCTGCTGCGCCAGCAGCAATCCGACTCTGCGATTGCGCGACAAGTCGCCGGTACAGGTGAGGATCAGATCGCCAGCTCCCGACAAACCGCCCAGCGTTTCCTGACAGCCGCCCAGCTTCAGACCCAGTCGGGTAATCTCAGCCAAACCCCGCGTGATCAGTGCCGCTCGGGCGTTATTGCCCAAGCCCATCCCGTCACAGACTCCAGCCGCGATGGCCATCACGTTCTTGACTGCACCGCCTACTTCAACACCGATCACATCGTGGCTGGCATAGACCCGCAAGCGGGCGTGATGCAGTGCCTGCGCTGTACGCTGAGCGAAGGCACCATCGGTCGAAGCCAACACCACGGCAGTCGGCAGATTTTTAGCGACTTCCAGCGCAAAACTGGGCCCGGACAACACACCGCAGGAAATCTCAGGTGGTAAAACTTCCGCCGCAACCTGATGAGGCAGCAGGGACGTTCCCGCCTCGAACCCCTTGCACAACCACACCACCCCGCAACCGGCAGGCGCGAGTTGAGCAAAGCTTTGCAAGGTCGCACGCAGCGCAGCGGTAGGCACAGCGAGTATCACCAGTTCGGCACCGCTTAGGGCCGTCGCCCAATCGTCACTCACAACGAGGCCATCTGGAAACGCGGCATCAGGAAGGTAGCGCAGATTGCGACGTGCCGCGCGCATCTGAACAACCTGATCGACATCACGTGCCCAAAGCGTAACGCGATGTCGCGCAGAAAAACTGATGGCAAGGGCGGTTCCCCATGCTCCGGCACCGATAACTGTAATATTCATATTAATTCAGCCGCAAGAATATCTTGAACCTTAGCACTTGAACCTTTAACCTCATTCTCCCCACACTTCGACGCTGCGTACATACCCCGTCTCACCGTCCTTGTGACGCACTTTCAGCCAACCCGTGCCGGTAGACTCCAGCAACTCCAATACCACCTGAGCGCGCACCTGAATCACGCGCGCAGCCCCCGAATCAGGCTCTGCGCGCACATCGACCAACGGATTCAGCGCAAAGACATATTTTTTATTAGTCAATGCGCGCTTCTCCAGCCAGTACAAACCGCCCGAATGATCTCGCACCTTCACCCAATTATCCAGGGAGACCAGCTGTTCAAAAGGCATATAGCGATTTACAACAAACAGCTTCTTCGCCTTGAGCGACGGCGCGTCATACAGTATCGCACTGCCGTCCGCCACCGACACGTAATCAATCGCCAGCGCAGGCGTGATAGTGCATAGTGCGACGAACAGACTGAGCGATTTCATTTGATTAATGCGTAGTCGCGGAGGCCGCTTCTGCCTGCTGTAGCTTCTGCTTCTGATAAAGCGCTTCGAAATTGATAGGATTGAGCATGACCGGCGCGAATCCGGCGCGAACAGCCACATCAGATACCACTTCACGCAAATACGGGAACAGGATATTAGGGCACATTACCGCCAACACAGGTTCCATTTCAGCATCAGGCAGGTTGCGAACGGTAAAAATACCGGCCTGTTTCGCCTCAATCAGAAACATCACTTTTTCAGCCAGTTTAGCGGTCACGGTAGCCGTGACGCTCACTTCGAAAACTCCGTCATCGACCTGTGCGGCTGCCGTATGCAGCTGTACTTCAATTTGAGGATTTTCGCGTTCCAGAAAAATCTGTGGTGCGTGAGGGATTTCCAGCGAAAGATCCTTGGTATAGATCTTGTCCATATTGAACATCGCCTGTGTATTTTCCTGTGTAGCTTCAGTCATGTTTCTTCCTTTTGTTAATTTGCCAACAATACGCTTAATTCACCCGCCTGATCCAAGGCGGCAAGATCGTCATAGCCACCGACATGCCGTCCATCGATAAAAATTTGCGGGACGGTGCGACGACCGGTTTTCTCTACCATGGCGACACGCATCTCCGGATGCAAGTCAATACGAATTTTTTCGATCTCGGTGACGCCTCTGCGCTTTAGCAACTGCTCGGCGCGTATGCAATAAGGGCACACCTCGGTGCTGTACATGATGATGGTCGCCATTATTTTTGTACCGGCAGGTTGGCTTTTTGCCATGCCATCATGCCGCCTGTCAGGTTATAAGTCTGGGTAAAGCCCTGCTTAGCCAGAGTTCCGCAAGCCATACCGGATCGATTACCGCTGCGGCAAACCACCACGATCGGTTTATCCTGATACTTCATCAATTCACCAATACGTTCCTTGAGTTTACCCAACGGAATCAACTGGGCATTCAACAAATGTCCGGCCTTGTACTCATCCGGTTGACGCACATCCAGCACCAGCGCATTTTTGTGATTGATCAGTTGCACGGCACCGTTAACATCCACATCCGTGATGCCACGGACACGATTACCGAAAATATTCCAAAGCAACATCGCACCACTCATTAACACAAGCGAAATAGGGAAAAAATTAGTTGTTATGAACTGCACTGACATACTCCTGTTCGATCTGAAGCGCGAATTCTAGCAGAGCGGCATAGTGTTCGGGGTCTTTCTCAGACAAACTGCGCAACTGACGCTGCGCATCCGCATTGGCCGGATACGACCAAATCGCCGCTCGCATCAACTGCCGTGCCGCGTCCAACTGCCCATCCCGCGCTAAAAGGAAGGTCTGACGGTAGACCACAGATGCGATAGGAACGAAGCGTATCACCTTGGAATTGAGCGCCAGCTTAGTCTTGATCTGCTCGTCATTTATCTCGATGTAATGGCTCATAAACAACTCTGCATAGGGCGCCAACAGTGAGCCGGCATGCACAGCCAGCAATCCGTCACGGGCTCGCTGCATAATCTGTACGGCATTCCCTGATGCCGGAGATAGCGTAACTTTTAACTGTTTATAGCCGCTGTTCAGTTGTAGCAGCGACAGACCTCCCAGCAGCAGCATCACCATCACCGACACTCGTCCGGTCACGCGCAACGTAAGGCGGTAGCGCGATTCATCCAGCGCCCCTAGCAAAACCGCAGCAACAGCCAGAAAATAGGCATACCAAAGCGGATATTCAAGCAAGCTATGTATCCCCAGCACACCCAGCAAGCCATAACCCCACCAGTGCGCAGCACTCAGAACAGCGCGTCGCAATCCGTATAACCAGACACCCAATCCTGCCAGCAACACCGTCAGCCCCGCCAAACCCGCCTCTGCCGCCAGTTGTAAAACCAGATTGTGCGCATTGTTGTACAGACCGACGATATGCGTGTTTTTCAATACCGGTCCCAGCTGAAAATGTTGCCAGGCAAACTGTCCAAAGCCCACACCCAACCATGGTGCTTGTAAGAACATCAGCCACGCCTCATGCCACAAATACACGCGAATGCCGCCGGACGAGGTATCTGCAAACATGCGCTGCATAATGTCGTAGCTGGTGCCGGCTCCTTTCAAAAACGGCAGCTGAACCACGCCATGCATCAGGGCGAAACCGCTCAACAACGACAAACTATAAAACAACAGAGGGCGTAATTCGGTTTTTTTCCAGCTGCTCCACGCAGACAGGACGCACAGCATGATCAGATAAAACCAGCTGCTGCGCGAACCGCTTAGCGTCATGACAAATAACAAGGGCAGCGCCAGAGCAAAAACATAAGCCGCGTGCAGTTTACGCTGCGCAAACAACAACCCTAACGAAATCAGACCCAGCGCGATATAATTGGCATAATGATTCGGTTGCGCCAGATTTCCGTATACGCCGGCCGCAACTTTCATGACCACCACCGCATCGAAGGGAGTATGCCAGCGGTAATGCTGCAGCACCCCGATCAGCGCGCTCAATTCCGCACCTGCGAGCAAAAAGATAGCCAGAAAAAAGGCGAGTCTCTCCAGCCCGTAGACTTCGCGCAGCCTGCGACCCAACATCATCAACAGCATCGAGAACAGCAGATATAACAGATACAGTAAAGCCTGGTCGAAATAGGCCAGCATGCCCAATGCAGCTTGCAGCAAAACGAGAATAATCAGCGCTGCGGGCAATTGGACGATACGAGGGATATGCGGCCTGCGCCAACACTCGCGTTCGAGCAGCAGCGGCAGAGCCAGCAAGCCCAACAACACCGTCCACCACTCCTGATCGAAAGTGGTGAGCGGGTATTGATGACGGTAGTGCAGAAACGGGAAAACCCACATCAATCCGACCAGGGTCAGACTGAGGTGGGCTATCGTAATTCTTTGCCCGTTATTGCCTAGCAAGAACCGCTCTTCACTCCCAACTTGGCGAGAATGCTATTGAGCGGACAAAATTTGGTAAAGCCGCTTTGAAAAAGATTTAATCCGACAAAAGCCGTCAACAGCAAAAATTTCTGACTGACGAAAAAGGGACTGACATCCACGCCCAGCGCCAGCGACAACAGAATAAAACTGCCTGCAACGATGTGAACAATACGATCTGCATTCATAAATTAAACCCTAACCATTTGATTAAATAAAATTATTTACATCCACCGCTCATTGATATTTTTTGTACAGGACCGAATAATACAACACGGGGATCACCACCAGCGTCAGAATAGTCGATACCAGAATACCAAAAATCAGGGAGATTGCCAGCCCGTTAAAAATCGGGTCATCCAGGATAAAAAATGCACCCAGCATGGCTGCCAACCCGGTCAGCACAATCGGCTTGGCGCGCGCACCCGCAGCAGCAATCACCGCTTCTTCCAATCTAATCCCCTCAGCCAATTGCAGATTGATAAAATCTACCAGCAGGATTGAGTTTCGCACAATAATCCCGGCCAGTGCAATCATGCCTATCATCGAGGTTGCCGTGTATTGAGCGCCAAGCAAGGCATGCCCGGGCATCACACCGATGATGGTCAGCGGTATCGGTGCCATGATAATCAACGGTACCAGATAGGATTTAAATTGTGCCACCACCAGCAGATAAATCAAAATCAACCCCACGCCATAGGCGATCCCCATATCCCGGAAAGTCTCAAAGGTCACCTGCCACTCACCATCCCACTTTAGCGCATAAGCGGCATACGGATCACTGGGCTGCTTGAAGAAATAGTTCTTCAATTCTCCGCCCTCTTCCAGCCCCATACCGCTGACTTTGCCGTTGATTTCGAACATCCCGTACAACGGGCTGTCGAGCTTGCCCGCCATATCCCCAAAAACATACACCACAGGCAACATGTCCTTATGATAAATGGGGTAGTCACGTGCAACCGTCACCACTTGAACCACCTCAGACAAGGGCACCAGTACCCCGTCACGCGCCCTCACCTTCAGCTTGAGCACTTCATCTATCGTACTGCGGTGATCAGATGGCAAACCAATCCGCAAGGGCGGCGCATATTTTGCGCTGACATCGTGCAGGGAAGCAACATCCTGACCTGACAAGGCTACGCTGATCACATCCACAATATCGCCCGGCGCTACGCCCAGCAAGGCGGCCTTACTCTGTAAAACTCGCAACAGTAATTTAGGCGCGGCTTCCGTCACCGTATCGTCGATCGCCACTATCCCCTCGGTCTTGCCGAATTGTTCGCGCACTTTGCCCGCTACTTTTCGTGCACCTTCATAATCCGGCCCGTAAATTTCAGCGACGATCGGTGACATCACCGGCGGACCGGGCGGCACTTCTACAATTTTTACCTTAGCGCCCCAGTTTTTAGCGATTTTCTGAATCGGCTCCAGCACAGCGGTAGCAATCTCATGACTGCTGCGGCTGCGGTGATGCTTGTCGCGCAAGTTGACCTGAACATCGCCCTGCTCGGCACCGCTGCGCAAATAGTACTGGCGCACCAGACCGTTAAAGTTAATCGGTGAGGCAGTACCCGCATACACTTCGTAATCGGTCACCTCCGGCACCGTCGCCAGATAAGCGCCGATTTCATGCATCACGGCATTCGTCTGCTCCAGCGCCGTTCCGGTAGGCATATCCACCACCACCTGAAACTCAGACTTATTGTCAAACGGCAGCATCTTCAGGATTACCAGCTTCACCACACCCAGCGACACGGCGATCAAGAGACCGGCCAGTATGCCCAACCACAACTTACGACGCGCCGGTTTACCATGCACACCGTTTAAAAACGGGCTCAAACGCACGCGGAAAAAACGACTAACCGCCGATTCAGCCTCTTCTTTCTCAGCCTCATGATGAGAACCGGTAAATTTCAATACCAGCCAGGGCGTGATGACAAACGCCACGGCCAGCGAAATCAACATACCCATGCTGGCATTGATCGGAATCGGGCTCATGTAAGGCCCCATCAATCCGCTGACGAAAGCCATTGGCAACAGCGCCGCGATCACGGTAAAGGTCGCCAGGATGGTCGGGCTTCCAACCTCGTCTACCGCTTCAGGAATGATTTCGACCAGAGGCTGACCCGGCGCCAGTGCGCGGCGGCGATGAATGTTTTCCACCACCACAATCGCGTCATCCACCAAAATACCGATAGAAAAAATCAGCGCAAACAACGATACCCGGTTAAGCGTAAACCCCCAGGCCCAGGAAGCGAACAGCGTAGCGGCCAGCGTCAACAGCACGGCAACACCCACCACCATCGCTTCACGACGCCCCATGGCCAGCCAGACCAACGCGACCACGGCCAGCGTAGCGAACAGCAGCTTCTTGATTAATTTCATGGCCTTATCGTTGGCCGTTTCACCATAATTACGGGTCGTGCTCACCTCTACATCGCCCGGGATGACGCTTCCCTTAAGCTCCGCCACACGTTTGAGCAACTTATCGGCCACCTCCACCGCATTGGCTCCCGGCTTTTTGGTAATTGCAACCGTGACTGCCGTAAACTCACCCCGCGCCTTGATCTGCTTATCTCCCGCCGCAGGCCCGGTGCCCATCCACACATAACTTCCCGGCTGATCACCGCCATCGAGTACTTCAGCGATATCGCGCAGGAAAACAGGCTTACCGTCTGACACGCCCACCACCAGCTGCCTGACCTCATCCGCACTGCTCAAAAAGCTGCCGGTTTGCACTAAAACTTCGCGGTTATTCTGCACCAGATTGCCGGCATCCTGCGACACATTGGCAGACTGTAAGGCCGCGCGAACATCCTGCACAGACAAGCTGAAGGCATTCAGATTTTCCGGGTTTAGCAGCACGCGAACCATGCGCTGCGTTCCGCCCAGCGTGGTAACTTCACGCGTACCAGGCACCCGCTTGAGCTCCGCTTCAATCGCATGCGCTACCTGCGACAACTCTACCCCGCCGCCTGCCGCCTGATCTCGCCAGAGAGTAAAGGCGACAATCGGCACATCGTCAATGCCTTTTGCCTTGATGATAGGCCTGGCCACACCCAGCGTGGGCGGCAGCCAGTCCGAATGAGAATTAACCACGTCGTACAACTTGACCAATGAAGGCACATGTTGCTCGCCCACCTTGAACTGCACGGTGATCACCGCCATACCCGGTTGAGACACTGAATACACATGATCCACGCCCGCGATCTGCGACAAGACCTGTTCAGCAGGGGTTGCGACCGTTTGCACCACATCTCTGGCAGAGGCCCCCGGATAGGCGATCAGTACATTGGCCATTGTGACGTTGATCTGCGGTTCTTCCTCGCGCGGCGTCACCACTACGGCAAAAAACCCCAGCAGCACAGCAACCAGCGCCAGTAAGGGCGTCATTTGCGAATGCAAAAAATGTTTAGCGATACGACCTGAAATACCCATCCTTAGAAACCCCTAATTAACAATCCGCCACCTGCTACTAACAGCCAGCTATTTCATTCCGGCCTTGATCGGGTCACGCGCGACTTTTTCACCTGCTTTCAGACCCGACAACACCTCGACAAATCCGTCCGCTGCCGCTTCACCAACACGGATCTGGCGTAAATTCACACCGCCTTTTTCATCAACAACATATGCGGCGACCACTTCACTGCGACGCAGAATCGCGCTTTGCGGGATCACCAGTTTATTAACTTTACCGATAACGAAATGCGCACGCACAAACATCCCCGGATAGATTCCCTCCTCATTGGGCGGCAAATAAACACGCACCTGAGAACTGTGGGTACGCGCGTCAGCCACGGGCTGCAACTTGGTTGACGCAGCCTTGATCCAGCGATTTAGTGAGGGAACTTCCACACTGACTTCCGGCTTGACGCCAATATCCTTAATTTTGTACTGGGGCACACTGACCACCACCCGCATATCTGCAGGATCAAAGCCCGTCATCAAGGGTTTACCCGGCATGACCATTTCACCCAACTCGACCAGACGAGCGGCCACCACACCGCCAAAGGGCGCTACCACCGAGGTATAACCATGCACCAAGCCGGCCTGCCCCGCTCCCGCCTCGCTAGCCGCCGCCTGCGCCAGTGCGACCTGATAATCCACCTGAGCCTTGTCTAGCGCGGCCTGACTAATAAATTTCTGCGCCAGCAACTGCCGGGAACGCTCCAAAGTGGTTTTTGCATTTTGCACGTTGGCTTGCGCTTGCAATACCTGAGCCTGGCTGACCGCCTGAGCCTGAACAGCTTCGCGTTCATCGATACGCATCAGGACCTGCCCCTTGCTGACACGGTCGCCCGCATCAAAATTAACTTCCTTAATTCTTCCCGCAATTTGTGCAGAAACGGTAGATTGCCTGGTTGCTTCGACCAAGCCTTCGACACTATATGTCTGCGGCACATTGCGATACTCCACCAGCGCAACGGCCAAGGGCCCGGCGACAGCCTGAACACCGGCCAGCATCAATAACAAACCTACACAACCTAGTTTTTTCACAGCCAGAACCTCATCAAATTATTTGCAACCTTTAATATATTAGCATATTCTAATATATTCGCAAAAAACAATACTCAGGCGGTGCAGAACACTTCACGCATCAAACCCACTAATTTGAGTGTCCGCAAATCACCGATACGGTAAAAAACCCGATTGGCATCCTTACGTGTAGACAAAACGCCCTTGTCGCGCAAAATGGCCAAATGCTGGGAAATATTGCTCTGCGATGTGCCAACCTGTTCGACGATATCCTGCACGCTGATTTCTTGATCGCCCAATACACATAAAATTTTCAAGCGCAACGGATGAGCAATCGCCTTAATTGCCTGAGATGCCTGCTGAATATCTTCTTCCCTGTCTATCAATCTGTTTTCCATATATTCTCCATAAATAACATCCGCACTCCTCACCAAAGCCAATTCGGTTAAAATGAACGGTCTAAAAAATCTAAATCAGCTATATATTACCTCAATGAATGTCACTCCTGTCCTACTGCTTATTCTTGACGGCTTCGGTTACCGCGAAGAAACCGATTCAAACGCCGTCGCTGCGGCCACAAAACCCAACTGGGATGCCCTGTGGCGCGATTATCCCCACACGCTGATCAACGCCTCAGAAAAATTTGTCGGCCTGCCCTCACATCAGATGGGAAACTCAGAGGTAGGGCACCTCAACATTGGAGCCGGTCGCGTGGTTTATCAGGATTTAAGCCGGGTTGATGTCGCCATTGAGGACGGCAGCTTCTTTACCAATCAGGCCTTGCTACAAGCGATCGACAACGCCAAACAAAACAACAGCGCACTGCACATCATGGGATTGCTCTCTGCCGGAGGTGTACACAGCCACGAGAACCATATTTTTACGATGCTGGAAATGGCGGCTAAAAACGGACTCAAGAAAGTTTACATGCATGCGTTCCTTGATGGTCGTGACACGCCGCCTAAGAGCGCGGGTCCCTCCTTGCAAGCCTTGCAAGAAAAATGCAGCGATCTGGGTGTCGGTGAAATTGCCAGTGTTACCGGTCGCTTTTATGTCATGGACAGAGATAATCGCTGGGAACGCGTACAACCTGCCTACGAACTGCTGACACAAGGCATTGCAGTGCACACTGCCACAGACGCGCAGGGCGCACTGGAAGCGGCCTATGCGCGCGGAGAATCAGATGAGTTCGTCAAACCGACACGCATCCTGACTAGCGGTTCAACACCGGTTACCATGCAGCTGGGCGATGCCGTAGTCTTCATGAACTTTCGTGCAGACCGTGCCCGTGAAATTACGCGCGCACTGACAGATCCCGACTTCGACGGCTTTAAACGCGCCTATCAACCTGAATTTAGCGTATTCGTCACCCTTAGCAACTACGGCAGCGAGTTTACCTTACCCTGCGCCTATACCGCAGACGCAATACATAACGATCTGGGTGAATACGTCGCGGGTCTGGGTTACAAACAATTGCGTATCGCAGAAACCGAGAAATATGCTCATGTAACCTATTTCTTCAGTGGCGGGAAGGAACAACCTTATCCGGGTGAAGACCGCATTCTGGTTCCCTCTCCCAAGGTAGCCACTTATGATCTGCAACCGGAAATGAGCGCGTACACGGTCACCGAAAAACTGGAAGAAGCTATTTTATCAGGCCAATATCCACTCATGATCTGTAATTATGCCAACTGCGATATGGTTGGGCACAGCGGAGATATGAACGCAGCAATCAAAGCCATCGAGACCCTGGATACATGCATAGGCCGCGTGGTCAAAGCCATGCAATCCATGGGGGGTGAAGTCATCCTGACAGCCGATCACGGCAATGCCGAACAGATGATGGACAACACCACTCATCAGGCACACACCGCTCACACGCTCAACCCCGTCCCTTTCCTCTACATCGGACGTAATGCCCGGTTGACCGAAAACGGCTCATTGCGAGACATTGCCCCCAGTCTGCTCTATATGATGGGATTGCCACAACCCGAAGAAATGACAGGACACAGCCTGATCCAACTAGAGTGAAAATTACTGACTTTTTCTGCGCGCTACTCGTAAGCGGCCTGTTCCTGGCAGGCGTGGCATCGGCCAGCGAACAGGAAGAGCTGGAGAACTTGCGCCAGCGAATCGCACAAATGCAAAGCGAGATCGCAAAAACCAGTGAATCTAAATCTGAAGCCGCAGATGCGTTGCGCGCTTCCGAACAGGCTATCAGCAACAGCAATCGCAAAATTTCCGAACTGGCCAACAGCCAACGCGAAGCCGATCTCAGGCTCAATGCGCTGCAAACACAACAACAACAACTGAATCAACATTTATCGAAGGAACAGGCGCTGCTTGGAAAATTACTCTACCAGCAATATCTGGGGGGAAAGCACGAGTATATAAAGCTCATGCTGGACAATCAGGATCCCAATCAGGTCGCCCGTGATTTGCAATACTATCGCTATATCGCCCGGAATCGTGCCGCCTGGCTCGGCAGTTTGCGCAACAATCTAAAATCTTTAAACACGATTAGTCTGGAAGTACAAAAACAGAGCAGTGCGCTGGAAAATCTGCGGGAAGAACACACGGCAGAAAAACTGAAACTGCAGCAAGAGCAGCGTGAAAGGCAACAGGTACTAGGCCAAGTATCCAAACAGTTGCTGCAACAACGTCGCGAATATACTAATTTACAGCACAATGAGAACCGGCTGGCCAAACTGGTTACCAAAATCACCGAGATGCTTGCTCAGCCAAAGCGGAAAACTTTTTTTAAAAACAACAACATACCTGACAATCGTTTCGATGGAAAGCCGTTTGCTCAACTAAAGGGGAAACTGGCATTACCGATTAAAGGCGACATCAGCAATCAGTTCGGCGCAACACGCCCCGAGAGCACTGTCGTATGGAAAGGTTTGTTTATTAAATCGGCCAGCGGACAAACCGTCAAGGCGATAGCTGCGGGGCGGGTCGTATTCGCAGACTGGCTGCGCGGATTTGGCAATTTGCTGATTGTAGATCACGGCAACGCATACATGAGTTTGTACGGAAACAATGAGACCCTGTACAAGCAAGTCGGAGACGAGCTGCGCGGGGGCGATGTCATCTCTTCTGTGGGCAACAGCGGCGGTAATGCCGATTCAGGTTTATACTTTGAGCTGCGTCACGAAAGCAAACCACTAGACCCGCTGCAGTGGCTGGCTAGAAAATAATTGAGGAATTTATGCGTCGTCTTGAAAAATTAGGTTTAGTCGGCATAGGTCTGGTGGCCGGCATTTCGATCAGCCTGCACTTTGCTGCGAATGCCGGCAAGGAGGATGTAAGTACTCCATTGCCGGTGGAAGAACTGCGCGCATTCACTGAAGTTTTCGGCCACATCAAGAGCAACTATGTCGAACCAGTAGCAGACAAGAAGCTATTCACGGAAGCGATTAACGGGATGCTCAATGGTCTCGACCCGCATTCTGCATATCTTGACGCAGACGCCTTTAAAGATTTACAGGCAGGGACTCAGGGTGAGTTCGGCGGACTAGGCATCGAAGTAGGTATGGAAGAGGGTTTGGTGAAAGTAATTTCACCGATTGAAGACACACCCGCCTATCAGGCCGGCGTTAAAAGTGGCGATTTGATCATCAAACTTGATGATGCGCTGGTTAAAGGCATGTCGCTCAATGATGCAGTGAAGCACATGCGCGGCAAACCAGGCAGCAAGATTACACTGACTATAATCAGAAAGAATGAAACTAAACCGCTAATTATCTCGGTAGTCCGCGCCGTCATAAAAGTCCAGAGCGTTAAAGCCCGATTGATTGAACCTGGCTATGGCTTTGTTCGCGTTACGCAGTTTCAGGAACACACTGGAGAAAACCTCGCCACTGCCCTAGAAAAAATGGTTCATGACAACAAGGGTGCCTTGAACGGCATGGTATTGGACTTGCGAAATGACCCTGGCGGTTTACTGGATGGTGCGGTAGCCGTATCAGCCGCATTTCTGGCCAAGGATGCGCTGGTGGTATACACGGAGGGGCGTACTGAAGAAGCAAAGATGCGCTTGACTGCAACCCCAGAACATTACCTGCGTGGCAGCAGCAAGAGCGACTATATCAAAAAAATTCCAGATTCGATCAAGAGCGTTCCCTTGGTTGTGCTGGTCAACGGAGGGTCGGCATCGGCATCTGAAATTGTTGCAGGTGCGCTGCAAGACCACAAACGAGGCGTCATCATGGGTACACAAACTTTTGGCAAAGGATCGGTACAGACGATTTTACCTTTAGGCAACAATACAGCAATTAAGCTGACGACAGCCCGTTACTACACACCCAATGGGCGCTCGATTCAAGCGAAGGGAATTGTTCCTGATATTTTAGTGGATGACCCGTCGACCGCCGCAGCGGATAGCGTATTTCGCCTGCGTGAATCAGACCTTGACAAGCATTTAGTCAATGACAAGCAATCTGATGACAAAATCAGCGTACCGCCCAAATCTGAATTGCCTGCCAAAGGCAAAACAGATCCAGTATCACCAGCTGAATTCGGTTCAAAGAATGACTACCAGCTCAACCAGGCACTAAATCTCCTCAAGGGCATGAAAATATTACAAGGTAAATAACGCAGCGAAAAGGAATTCAAATGATCAATCCCTTCGACTTGGATAAACAACGGGAACTGGTGTTTGCGAATGAACCCGCGAATCAGGCGGTGCGCGCATTAGCCATTCTTAGTGGCTTGCCAAATATGCATGCATTTAGCTCAGCTAAACCGAATGTAGTCGTGATCCAGTACAATCTGCGAGATTACACGCTGTCGAGTCTGGAGCATGCACTGGAGCATGAGGGATTCCAGCTTGACCATAGTTTTTTGCATCATGTCGGACGCAATATCATCTACTACTGCGAAGATACAACCCGGCACAACATGGAAATCCGCGACCATGTCACTAAAAGGAACGAAAAGGATGTTTTTGTAGGCTTGCAGAGTCAGCATCCTCATCATGAGCACGCAGGCAAACCGCTTGCTCAACGCGAATTCGAATAGTCGCATGAACGATCTACAACTGCAGCGATACGGACGCCATATACTTCTCAATGAAATTGGCATTGAAGGTCAGCAACGCTTATTATCAGCCCGCGTTTTGATTATTGGTTTAGGTGGCCTGGGCTCACCTGCTGCGCTGTATCTTGCCGCCAGCGGTGTAGGGCAAATCATCCTTTGCGACGACGACACCGTAGATCTGAGCAATTTACAAAGACAGATAGCACACCGTACCGCCAGCATAGGCGAGAGCAAAGTCAATTCCGCACGTGCCTCGTTACTGGGAATCAACCCTGACATCCTGTGCCAAACAATTTCCCGTCGCATGAATCAGACTGAGTTGTTGGAACTGATCGACAGTGTCGATGTTGTACTCGACTGCTGCGATAATTTTACAACTCGCTACCAAATTAACAGAGCTTGCAAAGCGTCGAAGACACCGCTGGTATCGGGCGCCGCAATTCTATTTTCTGGTCAGGCTTCTGTATTTGACTTTCGATTGAGCCAAGCACCATGCTACAACTGCCTTTTTCCTGAAGAAACGCAAAGCGATGATTTGCGATGCGCCACAACGGGCATCTTTGCCCCGCTGACAGGCATCATAGGCGCGATACAGGCTGCCGAGGCACTCAAATTGCTGGCAGGCCTAAGCACGGGTCTCAGCGGTAAGTTAATGACTGTCAACGCGCTCGACATGCGCTTTAGAGAAAGCCGCGTGCTGCAAGACGCACATTGTTCTCTCTGCGCAAGCCCAGATGCAGCGTGAACGATGAGAGTTTTGATCGATTCCGTGACCACGTCTGCAACATACCTAGTGAGCGCCGGAACGATAGACAAGCTGGATGAGTTTTCAGACTTAAAAGTTTTTTCTTGCTGATTCCATAGCAATGCTATGATTGAAACGTTTTAATACTCGTTTCGCGAAATAGAATCGAATGCCAAAAACTATAAATCCAAGTTCGAAGCACAATACGCCAGTGAGCGTATTGCAGTCCATTGCGACAATTACCTGTCAACGAGACCGTGATTTACTGGCACAGTCCTTGGTGAGTACGTTGGCTGAGTTGATACATAGTCTGCGCATTACTATGTATCGCACGTTACCCAACGAACAAGGTGAAGAGGCCATTCTAGTTGCAGAGTGCGTATCTCCATCAGCCCCGACTTCCTCACCATCGGAGCTCAGTGTATTTGTTGCTACACGTGCCGACTTTAAACGCGTACTAGAGACCGCAAAGGAACATGTTGAATCTCTGGACGAGTTCACAATCAGACATGTTTTTCCGATCGCGGGGAAACACAATACCGTTGGACTACTGGAAATAATTGCAGGCAACGGGATCGAAATTGATCAGAAGCTGATAGTTTCATTCCTAATGATTTATAGTAACTATCTGAATATATTGGACGAAAGCGAAACAGACACACTGACAGGCCTGCTCAATCGCCGTACTTTCGAAAATAACATGGAAAGAATTATTGCGAACGAGCGCGCGCAGACCCAAATTATCCAACCAGAATTAAACCCGCAGCACCCTGCCAGACGTCAAATAAATCCTGCTCACCCTCACTGGCTAGCTGTGATGGATATTGACCACTTTAAGCGTATCAACGATCAATTTGGTCATCTTTATGGTGATGAAGTATTAATCTTGTTATCTCGCAAGATGAAACGCATATTTCGTCAGACTGATAAGTTATTTCGATTCGGCGGTGAGGAGTTCATTGTTGTGCTTGAGCGAACTTCGTTGGATTGTGCAAAAAAAGTGTTGGAGAGATTCAGATCTGGAATTGAAAATTTTAATTTCCCTCAGGTTGGCAAGGTCACCATCAGTATTGGTTTTGTAAGACTGGATAAGATCGACGTACCCTCCGCTATCGTTGGAAGAGCGGATCAGGCTTTGTATTACGCCAAGGAACACGGAAGAAATCAGGTGTGCTTCTACGAGGAGTTAGTCAGCGAAGGCAAACTGGCCGCAGAACACTTTAGTGACGACCTGGAGCTATTTTAACGATTAAGGTTAACTCGTGCGCCGCGAGTTAAGTAAGCGTCCAGCCGTCCCATCTTGAAGTCGTTGGCGAAAGCTAAGAGCATAGTGTCCACTTAATTCTTGGTGGACACTTTCATGGATTCATCTCATCCCATTCGCCGTCGGCGGCAACACACATC
>Ga0208863_1000449_pt1 | contig 41173 bp, 37 predicted proteins | sample RifOxyD3_FD_184040 | JGI IMG/M metagenome (GOLD analysis project Ga0208863, IMG submission 184040) | Soil microbial communities from Rifle, Colorado - Rifle Oxygen_injection D3 (SPAdes) | ecosystem: Environmental > Terrestrial > Deep subsurface > Rock core/Sediment | place: Rifle, Colorado...
GTTTTTCCGAACAACTGCCGCCGATGGCAAACAATACGAGGTGGCCCACTACAATCTGGACATGGTGCTGGCCCTGGGCTTTCGGGTGCGCAGCCCGGTTGGTGTGCGCTTCCGCCAGTGGGCCAATGACAAGCTGAAGGAGTACATCGTCAAGGGCTTTGTGCTGGATGATGTGCGCCTGAAAAAACCCGGCAAAGGCCGGGATTATTTCGATGAGCTGACCCGCCGTCTGCAAGACATCCGCACCAGCGAGCGGCGCTTTTATCAGAAAATTACCGATATCTACGCAACCAGCGTGGATTACAACCCCAACCATGCGCTCACCCAGGATTTTTTCGCTACGGTGCAAAACAAGGTCCATTACGCCATTCACGGCCAGACGGCCGCCGAACTGATTCAAGCGCGCGCCGACAGCAGCCGGCCAAATATGGGGTTGATCACCTGGGAAGGCGCTCGTATCCGTAAGGCGGATATCGGAATTGCCAAGAATTATCTGAGCGAAGAAGAATTACGGGCACTGAATAATCTGGCGGAACAGTATCTGATCTTTGCCGAGGGCCAGGCCGCGCGGCGCATTGCCATGACCATGCAGGACTGGGTCACGAAGCTGGAAGGATTTTTGACCTTGAATGACCGTGAAATTTTGCCTGATGCAGGCAAAGTGTCCGCCCAGATCGCCAAGGCACACGCTGAATTGGAGTTTGTAAAATTTCGGGTGATTGATGACCGAAACTATGAGTCAGATTTTGATCGTCTGGTGAAACTGTTGCCTGGGAAAAAGGACGAGTGACCTGATGGACTTCCGTATCGCCGATACCTTTACCGACAGCCTGGCCAAACTCACCGGCGAGGAACAGAAGGTCGTGAAAACTACGGCCTTTGATCTGCAACTGAACCCGGCCAATCCGGGCATGCAGCTCCACAAGCTCGACAAGGCCAAAGACAAGAACTTCTGGTCGGTGCGAGTGAGTAGCGATCTGCGGTTGATCGTCCATAAAACCTATAACAGCTTACTCCTTTGCTATGTGGACCACCACGATCCCGCCTACCAATGGGCTTCACGACGCAAACTGGAAACCCATCCCAAGACCGGGGCGGCGCAATTGATAGAGATTCGGGAAACGGTGCAGGAGATCACCATTCCCAGATATGTTGAGCAGGAACAGCCGGTCCGGCCCAAACCGCCATTGTTTGCCCACATCCCGGCAGATGAGCTGCTTGCTTACGGAGTACCGGAAGAATGGCTGGCGGATGTCCAAGCAGCCGACGAGGACTCCATTTTAGAGATTGCCGACCATCTGCCCGGCGAAGCTGCCGAGGCCATGCTGGAACTGGCGACCGGCTCAACCCCGCAAGTACAACAGCCAGTGACGACCGGAACCGATCCCTTTGCCCACCCTGACGCCCAGCGTCGTTTCCGGGTGATGAACAACCTGGCGGAACTGGAACAGGCCCTGGAATATCCCTGGGAAAAATGGACCGTTTTTCTTCATCCGGCCCAGAAGCAACTGGTTGAGCAGGACTACAGCGGTCCGGCCAAGGTGGCTGGCTCAGCCGGAACGGGCAAGACCATCGTGGCTCTGCACCGGGCCGTCTTCCTGGCCCGCAGCAACCCCGAAGCAAGGGTGTTGCTTACCACCTTTTCCGACACCCTGGCCGCTGCCCTGCACACCAAATTGCGTCGATTGATCGGCACTGAACCGCGTCTTGGCGAACGCCTGGAAGTGCATGCCATGAACGCCATTGGTCGACGGCTTTACGAATTGCATTTCGGTCGAGCGCAAGTGGCTTCCCGCGAGGTCGTCCGTAGGTTTATAGCGGAGGCGGCCGCCACTGTTCAGGGCCACAAGTTCAGTCTGCACTTTCTCTTGAGCGAATGGGAACAGGTGGTGGATGCCTGGCAGCTTAAGACCTGGGAGGCATACCGGGACGTTACTCGGCTGGGCCGTAAAACCCGGCTGCCGGAACAGCAACGGCTGCTGCTCTGGTTGATCTTTACCCAGGTTCGCGAGCTGCTCGTGGCAGGCAAGCTGATCAGCAATGCCGAGATGTTCAGCAAAATGGCAGGGGTCATTACCGAGAGCAAGAATCTTCCTTTTGCTTATACGGTGGTGGATGAGGCCCAGGATGTCAATGTCGCCCAGTTGCGGCTGCTTGCGGCCCTGGGAGGGGGGCGGCCCAACGGACTTTTCTTCGCCGGAGACCTTGGTCAGCGGATTTTTCAGCAGCCTTTTTCCTGGAAATCCTTGGGCGTCGATATTCGGGGGCGGTCTCGGACCCTGCGCATCAACTACCGCACCTCCCACCAGATCAGAAGGCAGGCGGACCGGTTGCTTGGCCCGGAATTGTCTGATGTGGACGGCAACACGGAAAAGCGGCGTGATACGGTCTCGGTATTCAACGGGCCGGAACCGGTTATCATGGCCCTGGCTACCGAGACAGAGGAAATGAAAGCCGTGAGCCAATGGCTGGCTGAGCGTCTTGACGAGGGCATCAAGCCCCACGAAATCGGCGTCTTTGTCCGTTCCGAAGCGCAACTGGACAGAGCTGCCGGAGCCGTGCAAGCCGCTGGCCTTGCCTGTAAGGTGCTTGACGAGCATGTTGAAACCATGCCCGGCCTGGTCTCGCTCAGCACCATGCATCTTGCCAAAGGCCTGGAGTTTCGTACTGTGGTGGTGATGGCCTGCGATGATGAGGTTATTCCCTTGCAGGAGCGCATAGAAACGGTTGCCGACGATGCGGATTTAGAAGAGGTTTACAATACCGAACGACACCTTTTGTACGTCGCCTGTACCCGGGCACGGGATCATCTGCTGGTGACCAGCGTTGAACCTGCCTCGGAATTTTTGGATGATTTGAGGGTGCGTCAACACTTAGAAAGGTCATGAGCATCCAGGGCAACCTGCTCAAAATAAATGCAGTGCAGGCCTTCGTCACACAGGATTACAGGGACGGATTACAGGGACGCCTTATCTATTCCCGACAAACTGAAGAAAAAGACAGAAAATAGCCGGCCCCCTTTTGGTCTGGTTTTTTAATGCCATCCGGATATCTTGCTCCTATATCCAAGGTGAAACACCCGGACAAGAACCTTCTCTTTCTGGATATTGCAGATAAGACGGTAAGCTTCGACGCGATACTTCCAAAGCCCGGCCAGATTCGACTGCAAAGGAGCGACGAATCTGGCGTGAATCTTCATCTTTGGCGATCCGCTCAGCAAGAAAGGTCAGAATTTTTCGGGGATGTTGCTGGTCAAGCCGGTCAAGGTCGAAATCAGCGGCCGGGTCAAATTCAACTTCCATGCCATAGTTCTTCAAGGCCTCCCGGACATAAAAACTTTTTGGCCTGTTCGTAGTTTTGGAAAGCGTATTCAGTCGGGCTTAGATATTGTTTGGTAATCTAATATTCAGCAGGGCACTATCCCTTTATAATACAGGCAACACAAGAAATACAAAGGGCCAATGCGCCGGTACAAATCGTGGAATTAATCGGGGTTGAGGACAGGACGTTCTTGCCTTGGTGACCAACAGCCCCTACTGGCAATTCATGCCACCCTGTATCCATGCTCTGACTTGATTCTTCCAGGTCGTCAAGCCTTCTTTCACCAGCTGTTTTTCTTCTTTGCCACCGGGCAGCATTCCGCTGTTGGGGCTGGCGCCTTCAATGCCCCACAGCACTCGCGGGTCTTCAAAGAGATGGGTTTCCAACTGCCTTGCCACCATGGTCTTGTTTTTGAACTTTGCGTGCATTGCTGTTTTTATGGCCTCGCAGGTCTGCTGTGCATTCATCCCTGACGTATAAAGGCCCGGTTGCGCGTACCACTCATCGGCATGCTTGAATCCGGTTACATTCTGCGTATGGCAATAGACGCACATGTCTGAAGAACGCCCCTGGTGACTGTTAAAAGACAGGCCGTTGCGCTCCTTATCGAAAAAATCATGACAAGTGGTACATCCTCTGCTCTGAAACTTTGCCTGCAAGTGGGCGCTGAAATTGCTCTCATCGGCCAGGGCATTGACACTCCATGCCAATAATACAACGACAAATATAACCTGCTTCATTCTGGCCTCCTTATGGAAAATCCTGTCCGATCACTTCAGCCCATTTGCCAGTTCTGTTAACAACCCCGTCGATTCTTGAAAAACAGGATCCCTGGTCAGATATGCCAGGTAAAGAAACAATAATTGAGGATGCAGATCTTCGGAAACTCCACAGGCCTGAAGTATTTGCCTGTTTAATCGACCCAGGAAAGTTTTCTGCCATGCCTTACTGACAAGCTTCTGATATCTTTTGCGAGCAATAGATATTGCGATAGGAACTGGTCCATCTTGGATGACAAAATTTCGGAGCAGAAAATCATACCAATTAAGAACAGCCGGCCCAACCTTGGCATGTTCGAGATCCAACAGGACAATTTCATCAAAGGCTTTCCCTGCCATAAAGATATTGGCCAGGTCTAAATCGCCATGAACAAACTGTGTCTTTTGCGCAATGTTTCTCAGCGCTGGATTCAGGCCAAAATTGTCTATGATCTTTTCAAGTTCAGCGAGCATGTAAAACTGTGACTTCCACCCTCGCATCAATTCTTCAGGAATTTCAATACGACACAGCTCATTGATCAGCCTCTGAAAAATATACAGATCATTGCGCCTGGTCAGACTAAGCGGTCTGCCTGACACGCCCTCAATCTTTGAAACCATCCCGTGATTGGTGTTAAACAAGGTTTTGTTGGCAAAAAATTTGCCAAACCCCGGAGAAAGCTTATCCAGAATAACAGGAAACAAGGTGGTAGTTTCCATTTTTTGTGTGGCGGTTGTATTCAACGGCAGGGTGAATTTGCGTTCTAGCCGCCCTTTTTGTTGATCTATACAGTAGACCCCCGCCCTTCGATTATTGACTATAACAGCCAGGGTCAATTTTTCGGAACATTCCATGACGGAATGAGGGGTATCTCCCAGTTTCAGAGCCAGACCAGGCAGTTCTTCCCGCGAAGCAAAAACAACAAAGGCGGGAGAATATTGGCTTATCCAGATAACGAGTTTATCGGATGTGTTCGCCAGCAAAGACAGGATCCATTTCGCCGTTTTCTGCCAACTTCTGCTTGACGGTGATAGAACATGAAAAACAAACCTTAGAGAACCGGGGTGATCGAGTGAAAATAGATATCTTATATTGCGGTAACTGGGATATGCCCCGAAGAAAGATTGTTGGGTAAGCCCTTGCTCTGAAAGGAGTGCTTTTAAAGCAGCCCGTGAATGGGTCAAGGCGCGGAATTCCGAATCTTTTTTTATTCTGTGATAAGCACGCGCCAGAATGCGAGGCAGAAGACTGATAAAACGAAGACTGGTGTGTTCCTCTCTGTAGCCCGCAAAATACTGAATGCCATATCTGTTTTCGATCGCCAGAAATAATACCCCCGCAGGTTTCAAGACCCGGGCAGCCTCTTTCAAGGCCTGCCGCTGAAGCTCCATCGGAGGCAGGCAATCACTACAGGTGCCCACCCATTCAAGGACTCCGTTCATCACAACCACGTCAAAATAGCTGTCAGGATAAGGGAGGGAGGTCATATCTCCCTGGGCGGGAATGATATTGCGAATTCCGTCCTGCGAGGCGCGGATACGAATAAATTCAAGACCGTCTTGCAGGGCGTCAAAAGCAAAGACCGAATCGTATTCCATGGCCAACTGAAAGGTCAGTCCACCCCAACCGCAGCCACAATCCAAGACCCGGCTTTTATTCGCGAGAAAGATAGGCATGGCCAGACGCCTGTCACCACGAATCCAGGCGGCCTTTCTTCGTTCCATCATCTTAAGGCTTGAGCGCCAGCCAAGTTCCTTCGCTGCCTCCAGGATAGAATTTGAGACGCCGGACACCGCCATCTGCCAGTGACTGGCGCTGTTCGCCGAAAAAGAAGGTATCCCGGAATGGATCTTAAAGCTTTTGCTGCAATTAGAGCAGTTCAGGAATTGGTCACCAGTTTTGAGAACAATCTGGCAGGTCGGACAAGTCCATTTTACAGTGTCAGCCATGTTAATAATTTCCCCAAGGTGAAACCCAGGTTTTACCGAAGAACCCATGAAATACTTAGGTAACTGGGTTTCTCCCGTATGATCCCAGCGCCAGGAGAGGATACCACTATACCCATAGCAGGCACAACCATAAATAAGAAAGAGTGTCGGCCTCTTCTGGCGTCACACTTGCCTGAAAACCCTCAGGCGATGCGAGACTGAGGAACTTGGCTGACAGGTGGGGCAGGCCGAGACCGGCCTATACTTCAGGTCAGATGAGTCGCTTCGTCAGTGCCGGAACAGGAGAAAAGAAGAGGGGGCAGCGGCCTTGTCTCCCTCAGTACTTCAAGCCAACCCGATCCCGAACCAGATCCAGGGTGACAGACGCCTTTTCCCTGACCTTGATCGCGCCCTGGCCAAGAATCTCCCGCACCTGGTCAGGGGCGGCCAGCAGCCGCGCCCTCTTTTCCCTGGCCGCGCGGAAATAGTCCTGAAGTAAATCAAGAAGCTCCAGCTTGATTTTGCCGTACATGGCCCCGCCGTTCACATAAAGGCCATGCACCTCGGCCAGCCGGTCAGCCGGAGCAAACAGCTTGTAGAGGCTGAAGAGGTTGCACTTCTCAGGATCCTTGGCCGCTTCCACCGGGGTGGCATCGGTGACAATGGCCATGACCTTCTTTTTCAACTCTTTTTCGCTGGCGAAAATGGGGATGGTGTTGCCGTAGGATTTGGACATTTTCTGCCCGTCCAGGCCGGGGATGGTGGCCAGGTTGTCATCAATGACCGGTTCGGGCACAACAAAGGTCTCGCCAAAGGTATTGTTGAACTTGATCGCGATGTCGCGGGCCACCTCCAGATGCTGTTTCTGATCCTTGCCCACCGGCACCCGTTCGGCCTGATAGAGCAGGATGTCGGCGGCCATGAGCACCGGGTAGGAAAACAGGCCATGGCTGGAAGCAACGCCCCTGGCAACCTTGTCCTTGTATGAATGGCAGCGCTCCAGCAGCCCCATGGGGGTGAGGACGGAAAGAATCCAGGCCAGCTCGGTAACCTCTGGCACATCGGACTGCACCCAGAAAAGGCAGCGTTCCGGATCAAGGCCCAGGGCGAGAAAATCGGTGGCCGCTTCCAGGGTGCCGCGCGCCAGACGCTCCCGATCCTGCACCGAGGTGAGGGCGTGAAGATCAACGATAAAGGCATACAGCTCGCTGGAATCCTGGCTGGCGATCATGGAGCGCATCATGCCGAAATAGTTGCCGATATGAAGCTGGCCGGAGGGCTGGATCCCGGATAAAATTCTCATGGTATTCTCTTCTCGGTAACGGACAGGCGGAGGATCTTGGCAGTCAGAGCGACTGGTTATGAATTAAGGTACTGCCTGATCCCGTCGGCAATGATCTTGAAGATCTCGACGAAGCGCTCCTCATTGCGCTCAAGCAGGGTAATCCGGAAGCCCTGCAACTCGGTGGCGAATGAGGACAGCGGCACCACGCAAACGCCGGTGGCCCCTAGCAGATAATAGACAAAACGCTTGTCAAAGGCGACATTCGGCCCGTCCACCAGGCTTTCCACCTGAGTACGAACCTCCTTGTTGCCAATAAACAGGGTCTGCTGACTGTTCAGTCTTCCTTCCTTGAAAACTACGCTCATGTAAAAGGCGCCGTTGGTCCGGTTCACCAGCACCCCGTCGATATCCTTGAGCGCCTCGTAAGCGATGTTGGAAAACTTCTCGTAGCGGCTGATTCTCTCCTGCAGATAGGGAACATACTGCGGATGACTGAGGATGGCCGGGATCGCTCGTTGCGGCAGGGTGGTGGAGCAGACCTCCACCATCTTGGCGTTCAAGATCGAGGTCACATACTTGGCGAACATGGGATCACGCTCACCATTGTAGACCTCGATCCAGCCGCAGCGGGAACCGGGCCAGGGCATTTCCTTGGAGATGCCCCGCATGCAGATGGCCGGCACCTCCCCGATCACCTCGGCCAGGGCCAGAGTTTTCTGGCCGTTGTAGATGATGGCCTGGTAAACCTCGTCGCAGATCACGAACAGGTCGTATTTTCTGGCCAGCTCCACCATGCCCCGCAGGATCTCCTCGGGATAGACCGCGCCGGTGGGGTTGTCCGGATTGATGATCAGGATGCCGGCCACGGCAGGGTTGTACTTGATCCGCTTTTCCAGATCATCAAGATCCGGATACCAGTGGTTGTTAGGGTTCAGCCAGTAGGTAACGGGCCGGTCTCCGGCGTGGGCCGCTTCCGCCGAGGAATGAGTGGTGTAGCTGGGTGAGGGCACCACCACCCGGGCGGTCGGGCGCAGGAAGCCAAAGACCTTGCTGATCGCATCGCCAAGCCCGTTAAAGAAAAGAATATCATCCGGGCCGATCTGCGCCCCGCCTCGTCTGTTGGTTCTGTCGGCAATAAATTCCCTGGTCGCCAGCATTCCCCTGGTCGGACAATAACCGTAGGTTGCGTCCTCCATGACCAGCTCGGCGACAACCTGTTTCATCCACAGGGGAATCTCTTCGCCCTTGGCAACAGGATCGCCGATATTCTCCCAGTAAACCTTGATCCCCAGCTTTTGCAGCCTTTCGCCGACATTGACGATGTTGCGGATCTCATAGGTTAATTCCCCTGCGCCACTGTGCAGGATATCAGTACGCATGCACGTAATCTCCCTCTTTTTAATTATGCTTGCAAGTGCCCGCGTTCGGCAAGGGGCACAAAAGGCCGCCGTTTGGGGCCGACATAGATCTGCCGGGGTCGGCTGATCCGCCAGTCTGGATCATCCCACATCTCTTTCCAGTGCGCAATCCAGCCTGGCAGACGGCCCAGGGCGAACATCACCGTAAACATGTTGGTGGGGATGCCGATGGCCCGATAGATGATGCCGCTGTAAAAATCCACGTTGGGATAAAGATTGCGTTCCACGAAATACTCGTCCCGTAAGGCCACCTCTTCCAGTTCCTTGGCGATATCCAGCAGGGGATCGGAGATATTCAAGGCCGTCAGCACGTCGTCGCAGGCTTTCTTGATGATCCGGCTGCGCGGGTCGTGGGTCTTGTAAACCCGGTGCCCGAAGCCGACCAGCCGGAAAGGATCAGCCGGATCCTTGGCCTTGGCGATATACTTTTTATAGTCCCCGCCTTCCGCATGAATCTGGGAGAGCATCTCCATCACCGCCTGGTTGGCGCCGCCGTGGAGCGGCCCCCACAGGGCGTTGATTCCGGCGGAGATCGAGGCGTAAAGATTAACCCGGGCGCTGCCCGCCACCCGCACCGTGGCGGTGGAACAATTCTGCTCATGGTCGCCATGCAGGATCAGCAGCTTGTTCAGGGCGCTGACCACTGTCTCGTTGATCTCGTATGGCTTGACCGGCGAATCAAACATCATGTTCAGGAAGTTGGCGCAATAACTCAGATCATGCCGAGGATAGACCAGGGGCTGGCCCATGGATTTCTTGTAGGAAAAGGCGGCGATGGTTCGCACCTTGGAAAGCAGGCGGGCCGCCATCTTGTCGATATTCTCCAGGGGATTGTCCAGCATGTCCGGATAAAAACTGCACAGGGAGTTGACCATGGAGGAAAGAATGGCCATGGGCGGACTGTTGGGCGGATAGCCGTCGAAAAAGCGGATCATGTCCTCGTGAACCATGGCATACTTGCCCAGCAGCTCGCTGAATTTGCTCAGTTCCGCCTGGGTGGGCAGACTGCCGTGATCCAGAAGATAGGCGACCTCGACAAAGGTGCAATGTTCGGCAAGATCCTCGATGGCATAGCCGCGATAGCTGAGGATGCCCTGTTCTCCATCGAGAAAGGTGATGCTGCTGCAACAGGAACCGGTGTTCATGAAGCCGCTGTCCAGGGTGATGTAGCCGGACTGGGCGCGCAAGGCCCGGATATCGAGGGCCTTCTCCCCCTCGCTGCCGACAATGATCGGCAGCTGGTAGGCCTTGCCGCCAATCTTCAACTCTGCTGTTTCTTGACCTGCAACCACATTTTCCATAAATGCCCTTCGCTGCTGCCCTGCTTAAATAGCATGATTATTTTATTACAACGGCTTAATATACTTAGATACCTTTTTTTTTCAACCAGTAAGAACCGTGAACAATTATTACCCCCAGAGGGCATAAGTTTGTTGAAATTGTAAAAAGCCACGTGTCAGTCGTCGGCAGCAGTGCCGACATCACAACTGGTATTAATGGGTAAGTGTTTGATTTCGTGTGGTGGGCCTGTGAACTTTTCAGGTTGTTACGAGTTCATCAAATTTTGTTTGAGCAGACAAGCTGCTCAACTCAGCTTTAAGAATCAGGATTTCGCTGCTCATAAGGAGAGCCGTGGCAATGCAAGGAAAAACCGATTTGTATCAGCAGCGGCTCAGAAAATTCATTGAGGAAGTCAGCCTGTACCCTGTTTCCTGCGAACGGTTGGCCAGAGGCCGCGACGATCTTGTCTGGCTGGACGGGGTGCTGGCTGGAGGGGCGAAAATTGTCCAGCTGCGGGACAAGGACTCCGACAGCCTGCGCCTTTTTGAGAAGGCCAGGATCTTTCGTCAGAAAACCCTGGCGGCAGGCGCCCTGTTCATTGTCAATGACCGGGTGGATCTTGCCCTTGTCACCGGCGCCGACGGGGTCCATCTCGGCAACAGCGATCTTCCGGCGGCAGAGGTTCGCGCTTTTGCTCCGGAGCTTATCATCGGCGTGTCCTGCAACACCGAAGAGCAGGCCGCCACTGCCGAGAGACGCGGAGCCTCCTACTTCAACATCGGGCCAATCTACACCACCCAGACCAAGGACGGCCTCTCTACCTTCCTCGGCCCTGCGGCCATCCCAAGATTCAGCGCTCGAAGCGCTCTGCCCTTCACGGTCATGGGCGGGATTAAAAAAGAACACCTCCCGGAGCTGACCGCCATGGGAGCCAGACGCCTGGCCGTGGTCACGGCTCTGACCTGCGCCGACAATATCGAGGAGGAAACCAGGGCCTGGCTGGCCGCGCTCAAGCTGTTATAAAAAATAACCTGGGCGTTTCGTCTGGGCAAAACAGTGGGCACGCCTAAAGCCCCTGCAAAGGACAGCCATCGCAAAGCGGGTTGTTTTTTTTGCAGTATTCCTTGCCAAGGCGAACCAACAGGGCGTGGTATTCATTAAAAAGTTGGGCCTCGGCGGGCAGCCTGCCCAGAAACAACTCCTGAATCTCCTCGTAACCGGCGTCTTCGGCTATGAGATCATGGCGGAGCAGGATGCGGTAGGTATAGGCATCCACCACAAATACCGGCCTGTCCGCAGCATAGAGGATGATGGAATCAGCGGTTTCCGGGCCAATCCCCTTGATGGCCAGCAGCTTTTCCCGAAGGGTGTGGGTGTCCTGCTTGAAAAAATCCTCCAGACTGCCGCTGTCTTCCCGGATGGCCGCAAAAAGCCCCTGCAGTCGCCTGGCCTTCTGGTTGTAATACCCGGAAGGCCGGATTTTTTCAGCCAACACCTCCAGGGGCAGGGCTTCCAGCGCCGCAAAGGAGAGCAGCCCCTCCTGGCGCAACGCCTCGATAACCATGCTAACATTGCGCCAACTGGTGTTCTGGGTCAAAACCGCGCCGAGCATGATCTCAAAGGGGGTTTCCCCTGGCCACCAGTGCTGGGGGCCAAAATGCTCAAAAAGACGGGGGTGGATTTCCTGGATCCGGTTGCTCACGGTTGTTGCGCCCCCATCAGTCGGAGCGCATGAAGAGGAAATACACGGCAATGGCCAGGGCCCCGATGAAGACCCCGGCCACGGGCAGCACCTTGTCCAACTGGAGAAAGCCGTTCACCACCAGTCCCTCCATATAGCTGCTCCCGCTGAAGAACCAGAGGCCGAAGCCAAGGGAGGTCATAACCAGGGTGTTCAGCGCCTGCTTGTAGAGGTTGTAAAAGATAAAGGCGATAAACGGGGCCAGGAACCAGGGATTGGTGAAAAGGCCCCTGGCGTCTATCTCGCGGAGCTGTTGCGGCACATTGGTGCTGTTAAAAAAATCGACAATCTGCCCCAGGAATTCGGTCATAGGCTGCGTCCTCCTCGGTGGTGATTACGAAATTACGGCAAACCTCTCTCCTGTTACAGTACGCGGATCATTTCCGCAACCGGTCGGGCGCGGTAGCCTGCTTATATACCTTGATCGCGCAGTAGGAGCCGCACATGCTGCAGGCATCGCCCTTGTAGGAACTCCCCTCCTCTCGGAAACGCCGGGCCTTGGCCGGATCGATGGACAGCTCAATCTGGCCTTTCCAATCCAGATTGTTGCGGCACTTGGCCATGGCGATGTCCTTGTCGATAGCGCCGGGCAAGCCCTTGGCAATGTCCGCCGCATGGGCGGCGATCCGGGAGGCCATGACTCCCTCGTGCACATCCTCGGCGCTGGGCAGCTTGAGATGCTCGGCCGGGGTGACATAGCAAAGAAAATCAGCGCCTGCCGCCCCGGCAATAGCCCCGCCGATGGCGCCGGTAATGTGATCGTAACCTGGCGCGATGTCCGTGACCAGAGGGCCCAGGACATAAAAGGGCGCCCCGTGGCAGAGTTGCTTCTGCAACAGGATATTGGCCTGAATCTGGTTGAGCGGCATGTGACCCGGCCCTTCGACCATCACCTGCACCCCGGCCTCCCAGGCCCGCTGGGTCAGCTCGCCCAGATGGATCAGCTCCTGCACCTGACCCCGGTCTGTGGCATCGGCCAGACAGCCGGGCCGGATGCCGTCACCCAGGCTCAGGGTGACCTCGTGCTCCTTAAGGATGGCCAGCAGGTCGTCGAAATGTTCGTACATGGGGTTTTCTTTATCGTTATAGCTCATCCACTCGATGGTGAAGGAGCCGCCCCGGCTGACCACGCCCATGAGCCGCTTATGGTTGCGAACCCGCTCCATGGTGCTTCGGGTGATGCCGGAATGGATAGTCATGAAGTCAACTCCATCCAGGGCCTGCTGTTCGATCACCTTGAACATGTGATCCACCGTGACCTCGCCGATCTTAAGTTTCTGCTTCTCCACCACCTCGGCAATGGACTGATAGATAGGCACGGTGCCCAGGGGAATAGGGCAGTTTTGCAGAATCTCCCGGCGGATAGCGTGAATTTCCCCGCCCATGGAAAGATCCATCACCGTGTCAGCCCCGGCCTTAAGGCAGACGCAGAGCTTCTGCAGCTCCTGGCTCACCTCGGGATAATCCTTGGAAGAGCCGATATTGGCGTTGACCTTGGTGGACAGCCCCTTGCCCACCCCTATGATCCGCTCGAACCGATGGTTTTTGTTCTTGGGGATGCAGATCGTCCCTTCGGCCACCCCCTGCATCAGGGCCTGAACCGTAATGTTCTCATTGGCGGCGCAGGTTTCAAAAAGAGGGGTACATCTGCCACTGATCGCGTCTTCTCGAATACTCATTACAGATTCTCCGGTAACCGGCGGCACAGGCCGCCTGGTGTTGACAGTAAGGATATACCCAAAGGGCATAAGTTTCGTTTGCGCAGACAAGCTGCTCAACTCGGCTATAAAGGGATTTAAAGACGCAAAAACATACCAGCGCCTATTTCAGAATGCAATGTAAATGTATAGGGATAGAGAAGATAAAAGACTATAACATCCCGTGTTCATGGATAATTTTAAGATCTATGACCATAAATACCAGGCTGTCGCCAATCTCGCCCCGGCAAGCCCAAAAAACGCCAGCCCGGATATTTATAGCCAATAAACAATAGGGGTTCACGGAAAAACAGCGGGTATGATATCCTATTCCGAAAAATAGATATTATCCCTGCGCCGCCAGTCTCCAAGAAATCATCCTCCATTAGCGGGAACCAGAGATGCTGAAACTTGTTAAAACCACCTCGCGAAAAGCCGGGCTTCCTCCGGGCAGCCCCGTGTTCATCGGCGAAAAGGTCACGGAAAATTTTGGCCTGGACATGGTCGCTTACGATGCCGAAACCCTTTCTCGCAGCACCCCGCTCCGGCTTGACGATTTTCGTCTGCTAAAAGAAAACCCCGGCAACACCTGGATCAGGGTCAGCGGCCTGCACGACGCCGAGGTCGTAGACAGGTTCTGCCTCAGTTTTGGCCTGCATCCCCTGACTATCGAAGATATTCTCCATACCGGCCAGCGTCCAAAAATTGATCACTATGAAGACTACCTGTTCCTGGTTATCAACCTGATCAACTATGACAATACCACCAGGGAGATGAGCATGGAGCAGATCAGCTTCGTGCTTGGCTCCAGCTACCTGCTCACCTTTCATGAAAAGAACGACGATATTTTTGACGAGGTGCTGGCCCGGCTTGAGAACAACAAGGGCCGCAGCCGACAAATGGGAGTCGATTACCTGTTGTATTCCCTGCTTGACAGGGTGGTGGACAACTTCTTTTCCGTCCTCGAAAAAATCGGTGAGGAGGTGGAGGATCTGGAAGAGGAACTGATTGTCGAACCTGCCCAGGAAACCCTGCAAGCCATCCACTTCCTGAAACGGGAGATGATCCTGCTGCGCAAATCGGTCTGGCCGCTGCGGGAGGTCATCAGCGGGCTGCAACGGGATGAAACCATGTACATGGGCGCCTCAACCCGGGTCTATCTTAAGGATCTTTACGACCATACCATTCAGGTGCTTGACACGGTGGAGACCTTCCGGGACATCATCTCGGGCATGATCGACATCTACCTTTCTTCGGTGAGCAACCGGATGAATGAGGTGATGAAGGTGCTGACCATCTTCGCGGTGATCTTTATCCCTCTTACCTTTATCGCCGGACTGTACGGCATGAATTTCAACACCAGTCAAAGCCCTTTCAATATGCCGGAACTCAACTGGTATCTCGGCTATCCCTTCGCCCTCCTGCTGATGGCGGCAACAGCCGGCTCCATGTTGATCTATTTTAAAAAGAAGAAATGGTTTTGAAAAAAAGCGACATCTCGTCATTCCGGCGCAGGCCGGAATCCAGGGTTTTAGGTCAGTTGCAGCAAGGCTGGATCCCGGCCTGCACCGGGGAGACGAATTGCTCCAATTCAATCAAAAAATATGGCAAACAATTTAGTTTGTAAGTATATGATTAAATACTAGGCAATCTCCAGGCTCGCCTCCTGTCCAGAATGACTTTACCAAGAGACTCCGGAACCATGCGCCAACGAATCATACCTATTGAAAATACCGGCCAACTCCTGCACTCCAGGCGCAGGCTCAGCCTCCTCAGCCTCGGCCTCCTGCTCCTGGCCGGTTTTTCCCAGGCCGCCGAGATCAATGAGGCCACGGCAACCCCCGAGGTGTGGACTCTTCGCCAGGCGGTGCATTTTGCCGTCAAGAACAACCCGGACAGCCGGATGGGGAAAAATCGGATCGAAGCGGCCCAGGCTGCCATCACCCTGGAGAGGTCTTCGTTTTACCCCAGGCTGGATCTGAACTCCCGCTACGATCAGACCAACAATCCCATGTACTCCTTTGGCAATATCTTAAACCAGGGGGCCTTCAACCCAAGCATCGACTTTAACCATCCCGGCCGCACCGACAACCTTAACCTGGGGGTAAGGTTGGGCTATCGTTTCTTCAATGGCGGTCGCGATCTGGCCGGGCTGAAGGCCGCCGAGGCTCAGGCGGTTTCCTCGCAGATGGAACTGGCCGCAGTGCAGGCCCAGCTTGCCTTTGAGGTGGTCAGAACTTTCCAGCTCATCATCCAGGCGGAGGAAATGCTCAAGGCCCGGCAGTCGGCAGTGGCGGCGATCAGCGTTTCTCTGGCCGTAGCCCAGGCCCGTTATCAGGAAGGGGTTCTGCTCAAGGCCGATCTCCTCGATCTGGAGGTGCAGCAGGCCAAGGCCCAGGAAAATCTAAGCCAGGCCCGGCACAGCCTGGCGCTGAGCCAGAGGATTTTCCTTAGCCTGCTAGGTCTTGCCGACGGCCCGGTGGTTCTTGATTCCGCCCAAGGAGGCCCCCAGGAGCTTCCGCCGTCCGAAACCCAGGGCCAGCGTCATGAGCTGAAAAGCATGGAGGCTCTGATCCTGGCGGCCAAGACCAGGATCAGGCAGGCCGAGGGCGGCCATTATCCATCTTTGGAAGGCTATGCGGGATACGAGGTGGACAAGGGCTATGTAATGGATGGCTCTGGCGACTCCTGGCAGGCCGGAATCAGGCTGCAATTTAATCTTGCCGAAGGAGGCCGGACCACGGCCGAGATTGCCCGCGCCTCTGCTCTGCTTGCCGAGGCGCAGGAGCGGCGGCGCAAAACCGAGCTGGCCATAGGCCTTGAGGTGAAACAGGCTGAATTTGCCGTACAAGAAGCCAGGGAGCGTTTGCAGGTTACAGAAAAAAGCGTGGCCCAGGCCCAGGAAAGCGCCCGCATCAACCGCCTTCTTTTCGTGGAAGGAAAGCTGCTGGCCGCAAATCTTGCCGGAGTAGAAAGCCAGCTGACTGACGCCATGGTGCGGCGCATCGTGGCGGAAACCTCCCAGCGGATTGCCGTTGCCGATCTGCGCCGCGCCCTTGGCCTGCCTCAGTTCCAGGAGGCAGCACACAAACCCCAGCCTGAAACAGGAAATTAACCCCATGCCTTACAAACATCTTCCCACCACCCTCATTCTGTGTCTGCTTCTTGGCATGGCCGGTTGCAAGGATTCAGCCCCCAACGGCGCGGCCAGACAACCCCTCCCCACTGCGGAGGTGCGGATAATCATCGTGGCTGACCAGGCTGCCCTGCGGCAAAACGAGGTCGCTGGCGCCGTTGAATCCGTGCAGAAAGCGACCATTGCCGCCCGAATATCCGGGGCCATCGAGGAAATGCCGGTGACTCTTGGTCTGGCGGTGAAAAAAGGCGCGCTTCTGGCCAGGATCAATGCCGGAGAGCTTAGCGCTAGGCTGTCGCAGGCCGAAACGCAACTCGCCCAGGCGCAACGAAATTTTGAGCGCGAAAAACGCTTGCTGGAAAAAGATGCCTCCACCAGGGAAACGGTCAAATCCCTGGAAGATGCCTGGCAGGTGGCCGAGGCTGGTCTGCGTGAAGCCAGGGCCATGCGCGGTTACACCCAGATAACCGCCCCCTTTGCCGGAATCATCTCCCAGAAGCTGGCCAATGCCGGAGAGCTGGCCACCCCCGGCCTGCCTCTGCTGGTGCTGGAAAACACCGGGCAATTGCAGGTGGTTGCGGCGGCCCCGGAGGGGCTGGCCTCAAAAATCAACAGGGGGGATAAGCTTGCGGTTACGATCCAGGACGCCGGGTTTTCCCAGAGCGGGACTGTGACCGAGATCAGCCCGGCGGCAGACCCCGCCTCGCGCACCGTCTTGATTAAAATTAGAATCAACGGCGACAAGGCCTTGCGGCCTGGGCAGTATGCCCGGGTGGCCCTTCCCGGCGCCGCCGGGGTCAACACCCTGCTGGTGCCGGAGGCGGCGTTGTTGCGCTTTGGTCAGATGGAGCGGCTTTTTGTAATCCAGAACGGCGCCGCCCAGCTGCGTCTGGTGCGCAGTGGTGAACACCGGGACGGCCAGGTGGATATCCTTGCCGGGCTCAATGCCGGAGAGCAGGTGGTGGTTCAGGGAGGCGAACGGCTTGTTGATAACCAACCCGTGCGGATCGTACAGTGATGAACCAGACCCCCAGCAAACAACAGGGTTTTGCCGGTCGGCTCGCCTCGATTTTCGTTGAATCCAGGCTGACCCCCATCATGATCATCGCCTCCCTGCTCCTCGGGGTCATGGCTGTGGTCATGCTGCCCAGAGAAGAAGAGCCGCAGATCAAGGTGCCGATGATCGACGTCATGGTCGCCATGCCCGGCGCCACCCCCAAGGAGGTGGAGGAGCGGGTGGCCATCCCTATGGAGAAACTCCTCTACGAACTGCCCGGGGTGGAATACCTCTATACCACCTCCATGCCCGGCCAGTGCCTGCTCGTTGCCCGCTTCCAGGTGGGGGAGAAGATGGAAGACGCCATCGTCCGCCTTAACCAGAAGCTGGAGACAAATTTCGATCGTATTCCCAGCGGGGTCGCGCCGCCACTGGTCAAGCCGCATACCATTGACGATGTGCCGGTGCTCGCCCTGACCCTGCACAGCTCGCGCTATGACCATTACACCCTCCGGCGTCTTACGGCCCAGCTTGACGATGCGCTCAAAAACATCCCCGAGGTGGCCGAGACCAAGCTCATCGGCGGCACTCGGCGCCAGGTGCGGGTTCTTTTCGAGCCGGCGCGACTTGCCGCCCGTCGCCTGACCGCGACTGAGATCATCCCTCGGCTGCAACAGGGCAACCGGCAATCATACTCCGGCAACCTGCAGGTGAACCAGGAAGTTCTCCTGCAAACCGGCCAGTTTCTTGCCTCGACGCATGAAATCGGCCGCCTTGTTGTTGGTGTTTATGGCAACAAGCCGGTGTATCTCGACGAGGTGGCCAGGGTGGTCGATGGCCCGGAAGAACCGACCAGCTATGTCCTCTTCGGCCAAGGCAAGGGGCAGGCGGAAGAGGCGGCGGTTACCCTCTCGCTGGCCAAGCGGCCTGGGGCTAACGCGGTGCAGGTGGTGGCCTCGGTGCTGGCCAAGGTCGAAGTCCTCAAGGGCGCCCTCATCCCCAGCGAGGTCACGGTGAGCGTGACCAGAAATTACGGGGAAACCGCCGCAGAAAAATCCAACGAGCTCCTGCTGCACATGGCTATCGCCGTCTTTGGCGTGACCCTGCTCATCCTCTTTTTCCTGGGTTGGCGGGAGTCGCTCATCGTCATTCTTGCCATTCCCTCGACCCTGGCCCTGACCCTGCTGCTTTTTTACCTGTATGGCTACACCTTGAACCGCATCACCCTGTTCGCCCTGATCTTTTCCATCGGCATCCTGGTGGATGATGCCATTGTAGTGGTGGAGAACATTGTTCGTCACCTCCGCCTGCCGGAAAACACCAAAAAGCCGATGCTCGCCATTGTCATTGAGGCGGTGGGCGAGGTGGGCAACCCGACCATTCTCGCCACCCTGGCGGTGATTGCCGCCATTCTGCCCATGGCCTTTGTCGGCGGGTTGATGGGGCCATACATGCGGCCAATCCCCATCGGCTCCTCCGCCGCGATGCTTTTTTCACTGCTCATCGCCTTCACCGTTACGCCCTGGGCCGCCATCCGGGTGCTGAAGAAAAAATGCCCGCAGGCGTGTCCCATCGATGCAGAAGAGGCGGCAGTGCAGGCAGGCGACCATGACCACGCACCGGTGGATTTCTTTACCCGTCTCTATCACCGGGTCATGGATCCGCTTCTGGCCCAGGCCCGCTGGCGGCTGGTTTTTTTTCTGAGCATTGTCGCCCTGCTCCTCGGCTCCTGCGCCATGGTCTATTTCGGGCTGGTCAAGGTCAAGATGCTGCCCTTTGACAACAAGAGTGAGTTCCAGCTTATCCTGAAAATGCCCGAAGGCACTACCCTGGAGGAGACCACCCGGGCGGCCAGGGAAATGGCCGCAGTCGTCGGCCAGGAACCGGAGGTGGTCAACTATCAGGTGTATGCCGGGGCTGCCTCGCCTTACAATTTCAACGGCCTGGTGCGCCATTACTACCTGCGCAACAGCGCCAATCTGGCGGATATTCAGATCAACCTGCTGCCCAAGGGTGAACGCAAGGCCCAGAGCCACGAGATTGCCAAACGCATCCGGCCAAAGGTTGCGGCCATCGCAGAAAAATACGGGGCGATCGTGGTTGTGGCCGAGGTCCCGCCGGGGCCGCCAGTGCTGCAAACCCTGGTGGCCGAGATCTACGGCCAGACCGATGCCCAGCGCCTGAAGCTGGCGGCCAGGGTCAGAGAGCTCCTCATCGCCACGGAGGGGGTTGTCGATGTGGACTGGTACCGCGAGGCGGAGCGCGCCAAAACCATCATCGCGGTGGACAAGGAAAAAGCTGCTCTTAACGGCCTTTCCGCTGGCGAGATCACCCAGGCCGTTGATCTGGCGGTCAAGGGCCTGTCCATTGGCCTTTTTCACCGGCCCAACGACAAGGAGGAGATCAATATCGTCCTGGAGTTGCCCCTGGCACAAAGGGCCAGGGTAGACAGTATCCTCAATACCCAGCTTCGCTCCGGCCTGAACCCGTCCGGGTCGTTGGTGCCTCTGCGGGAACTGGTCACGGTCAGTGAAGCGCCCATTGACCAGCCCATTTACCGCAAGAATCTGAAGCCGGTAATCTATGTCACGGCCGATGTGGCCGGTGCTGCGGAAAGCCCGGCCTACGCCATCGTCGCCCTGAACAGGAAACTTGCCGAGCTTGATGGCCGCCAATACGGGGGCAGCCAAAAAGAGATCGCCATCTATAATCTCAAACAGCCCTTTTCCGAGCTGGAACCGGCGATCAAGTGGGACGGCGAGTGGCACATCACCCTGGAGGTTTTTCGGGATCTGGGCCTGGCCTTCTGCGCGGTGATGATCCTTATCTACATGCTCATGGTGGGCTGGTTCAAGGATTACACCGTGCCGCTGGTGGTGATGGCCGCCATTCCCTTTTCGCTGATCGGCATCCTCCCGGCCCACTGGGCCTTCGGCGCCTTTTTCACCGCCACCTCCATGATCGGCTTTATGGCCGGGGCCGGGATCGTGGTGCGCAATTCCATTATTCTGGTGGATTTTATCGAGCTGCGTCTCAGCCATGGCCTGCCGCTTGAGGAAGCAGTGGTGGAAGCCGGAGCCATCCGCTTCCGGCCCATGCTCCTGACCGCCCTGGCCGTGGTGGTCGGGGCCTCGGTGATCCTGGCCGACCCGATTTTTCAGGGGCTGGCCATCTCGCTGATGTTCGGGGAGATCGCCTCGCTCTTGATCAGCCGGATGGCGGTGCCGATCCTCTACTTCATGCTGCGTAAGCGCCGCCACCCGGCCCCAAAAGCGGCAGGCGACCTCGCCTGAGCAGAGCAAAACCTGTCCGGCACGCCTTGCCTAAAAAAGACCGGCGCAGGAGAATATCCTGCGCCGGTCGTATTTCTGGGGGTTGTTGTAATTAGGAGCCGTTCACAAATAACCTGTATATTTTCGATTATTTCGTTACGGCTCCTTATGCCGTTCGCGATATCCAAAGGTATAAAGCTGAGTTGAGCAGCTTGTCTGCTCAAACGAAACTTATGCCCTTTGGGTACAAGTTGTTTTTGTACAGCGGCTTACAGCAGGTCGGTTTTTTTGAGCGCCACGATGGCGCCCTGGTACGAGATAACCAGCACCAGCAGCCAGCTGACGAGTAGAATTGTGTTCATGGGCTTTCTCCTTTTTTTGTAACTATCCAGCTTAATGCCGGAAATGGTCAAAAACCACCGAACCGTAACTGTTCAGCAGTGCCGCAGATGCGCGACAGAGGCCTGAGAGCTATACATATGGTATGTGAACAGGCCGATAACAAAGCAGATGCGGTGCTGCTGGACAGTTACCTTTTTTTTACGCTTAATACATGTCCTGCGCGTCTTTACCCGTAAGTTCGCTTAAGGTCAGTTTTTCCGCATTCATCAGCTTCCAGACATAGGCGACATAGGCCAGGACAAAGGGCACCGCCAGGGCCACATAGCTCATGGCGGTGAGGGTGTACTTGCTGCTTGAGGCATTGTAAATGGTGAGACTCGATTGCAGGTCGCTCACGGACGGGTAAAAGGCGGTGTCGTGATAGCCGGCCAGGGAAAAGATCGCCAGCCCCACCAGTACCGTGCCGAGGCCGCCGAACCAGATGCCATTGTTCTTGCCAAGAAAGCCGGTGGCCACCACGCCATAGATCACCAGATTCAGGCCTCCCAGCAGCAGAACCAGCACCACGGGCATCCCCAACAAATTATGGAGGTATTTGCCCTCCTCCATGAAGATCTCGCCCGTAGCCGGATCAACGGCAAAGCCGTCCATGGTTACCAGGCTGATCAGGATGGTGAGCAGGAAGGGCAAGGCCCAGAGAAGGTTGATCCAGGTAGCTTTGCGGGCCTTTTCAACCAGAGGCTCATGGGCCACGTGGTTGACGAGGTACATGGCGCCCAAGGTTCGGGCCAGGAAGACCAGAAACAGGCCCAAGGCCAGGTTGAACGGGTTGAGCGCCGCTTCCAGCCCGTGATACGGGGTATGCCAGGTCACGGAGTTGTAGAGATTCAGACTGAAGCGGGAGCCGGTGAAAAAGGTGCCCACTGCCGCGCCGATCAGGAGAATCCCGACACTGCCATTAAGGCACAGGAAAACTTCATAGGTTCGCGCCCCGAGAACGTTATCTGGTTTCTTGCGGTACTCGTAGCTCACCGCCTGAAGAATAAAGGTGAAGAGGATGAGCATCCACACCCAGTAAGCCCCGCCAAAGCTGGTGGCGTAGAAGAGCGGGAAGGCCGCGAACAGGGCCCCGCCGAAGAGAACCAGGGTGGTGAAGGTCAGTTCCCATTTGCGGCCCATGGCGTTGATGATGAGTGTTTTTTCCTCTTCACTTTCGGCCAGGGTGAAGATCAGGGTCTGGCCGCCCTGAACAAAGGTCAGGAAGAGAAAGAGCGAACCAACCACGGAGGCGATCAGCCACCAGAGTTGCTGCAATGTTGCGTGATCCAGGTTTTCTATCATGGTCTTATACCTCCGGTCCGATCTTGATCTGCTGCATCATAATGCGGATTTCCGCCAGCAACAGCACGGTGAACAGGGTTAGAAAGATGAAAAAGGTGGTCTGCACGTTGCCTGCGGCAAGGTTGGTGCTGGCCACGCCCACCGGCAGCAGGCCCTGAATGGCCCAGGGCTGCCGCCCCACCTCGGCCACTACCCAGCCGGCCTGTTGGGCCACATAGCCTAAAAAGATGGAGGCAAAGCAGGCCAGGTTTAGCCAGCGTTGCTGCTCTAAGGTATTTTTGAAGGCGAAGTAGAGAACCAGCAGGAAGATTACCGGGAACAGAGTGCCCAGCACCACCATGAGGTGAAAACTGTAGAAGGTGATAGCCACCGGCGGCGCGGCCTCGCTCGGGCTGCTCAGGTAGCCGTAGCCAAGATCTCCCTGGTGCTGGTCAAAAAGCGCCAGGGCGGAAGCTGCCTGGGCCTCGTCCCCTTTATCTTTGGCGAACTTGTAGCGGGCCAGTTCGTCTAAGGCAATCCTGCCGGTGAGCATGCGTTGCTGGGCCCCGATAATATTGCGTTCGCTATTGCCGAAGACCAGATCGTTAATCCCTGGCACATAGCTGTTGGAGTCGCGATTGGCTAAGAGTGAAAGCAGGCCGGGGATCTTTATCTCCTGATGAAAGGCGGGCTGATCGTCGCCGGGCTGCTTGCCGGAATTGATGAGGCCCATGGCGACGATGGGGGCCCTTTCCTGTCCGACATACAGGCCTTCCATGGCCGCCAGCTTCATCGGCTGGCGCTGGGCCACGCTGAAGGCGGCTTCGTCTCCGGTAAAGGCGACAAAGATGGAGGCGACAAAACCAAAGACTGCCGCCACCACCATGCTGCGCCGGGCCATCTTCTGGTGCCGCTCCTGCAGGAGAAAGAGGGCGGAGATGCCCACGACAAAGAGGGAGGCCAGAAGAAAGGCGGAGCTGGTGGTGTGGGTGAACTTGTGCACTGCCACCGGGGACAGGGCCACCTCCCAGAAATTCTGCATTTCAAAGCGGGCCTGGTCGGGATTGAAGGCCATGCCGACCGGAAACTGCATCCAACCGTTGGCGACAAGAATCCAGACCGCCGAGAGATTGGAGCCCACCGCCACCATCCAGGTGGAAAAGAGATGGAAGCCCTTGGAAACCCTCTGCCAGCCAAAGAACATCACGGCAAAGAAGGTGGCCTCGATGAAGAAGGCGAAGATGCCTTCGATGGCCAGGGGCGCGCCAAAGATGTCCCCCACCATCCAGGAGTAATTGGACCAGTTGGTGCCGAACTGAAACTCCAGGATGATGCCGGTGGCTATGCCGATGGCAAAGTTGATGCCAAAGAGGGTCATCCAGAATCTGGTCAGCTTTTTCCATTCCTCGTTGCCGGTTTTGACATAGATGCTCTCAAAAAAGGCAATGAGAAAGGACAAACCCAGGGTCAACGGCACAAAAATCCAGTGATACATGGCGGTCAGGGCGAATTGCGCCCTGGCCCAGTCCACCGTGGTTAAAATTGGATCTCCCACAATAACCTCCTTGTGTTTGCTGGCGGCTTGAGCTTGCTCAAGCCATGATTAAGAGTAACTGTCCAGCAGCACCGCAGCTGCTTTGTTATCGGCCTGTTCGCATACCATATGTATGCACCCAAAGGGTATAAGTTTCGTTTGAGCAGGCAAGCTGCTCAACTCAGCTATAGCTCTCAGGCCTCTGTGTCGGCACTGCTGCCGACGATTGACACGCTGCATCTACGGCACTGCTGAACAGTTACAGTTCGGTGGTTTTTCTTACTTTCCGGCTTCAAGCTGGATAGTTACGATTAAGAATACGAAAAACCAGAAAAAGGCTGCATACTTCAACGGGTAGAGGTGTATCTGGTAAGGTTTTCCAGAACATGCCCGGCCCGGTCGCGCTCGGTGTTGAAATTGGTGGTCAGATAATCCGGGAAGAAAAAGAGCTTGAGCACGGCAAACATGATGAACAGCTTGATGGCGATGATCTTCCACAGAGTTCGCCCCATCACCATGGAGCGGAAGCCATCCCGGTAAAAAAGATAGAGCTGTTTTGGCCGTGCGGTCATGGGCGGGCCTCGTCGCTGTCGTCCCGGCGGCCAGCGCCAGTCTCGGGAAAAGATGTCAGGCAGCATGATTCTTCTGCGGCCATGGCGGCGAAGTTTGTCCCGCGCAAGGTGTCTCGCAGTTCTCGATTGGCCTTGCCCCAGACCCGATGAATGGCGCAGGTGGCGCTGTTGTGGCAGGAGCCGGGCCGAGTCACGCAATCGTTAAGGGATATTTCCCCGATGACCGCCTCAATAACCGATAGCAGGCTGATCTCTGACGGGTCGGCCAGCAGGCGGTAGCCGCCGTTTGCTCCCTGCATGATCTCAATGATCCCGGCCCTGGCCAGCTGCTGGGCGATCTTGGCCAGAAAATGCGCTGGCACATCGGTGCGGGCCGCGATTTCCTTCCGGCTGACCAGCGTTCCCCTGCCATGTCTGGCAAGGTGCAGAACGCAACGTATTCCATATTCTCCGGCGCGGGTAAGTCTCATGGGTGCAGTCCAATGGCAAGCAAGATATATAAGATATTTTTAGTCTTATATCGGAAATGGCTGGCTGGTGTCAAGAAAAAAAATGCTGTTGCAGGCGCAATTTTTGTGGGGGTAGATAAGGGAGCCTTGGAAAATACCTCATCCCCGCGAAGGCGGGCAGCCAGTTCGTTGATTTTACTGGGCTCCCGCCTGCGCGGGAGCGACGGAGGTTTGATTATTCAAGGTTCCCATAAATGAAGCGATTGCTCAAGGCGCAGCAGCAATGACGGCCAGGGCCTCCCGCGCCAGATCGGCTGTAAAAACCTGAATCAGACGGCCTTCCGTGTATAGAATGAAGGATGAGGTTTTGGGCAGGAGTCTGGCTATCGCCTCTTTGGCCTCGCTGACTCCCAGCCGACCCAGGGCGCGGGCGGCCAGGGCCCGGACAATCGGATCTGTCGAGTTGAGATAGGGGAGCAGATAATAAGGAGCCTTCCAGGCCAGAAGCAGATGAGGGTGAGCCTCGGCCACTCTTGCCACTCCCCAGATGAGGCCGCGCTGGAGGGCTGGCAGTTCAAGATAAAAGCCGTCTTCCCGCATGAAGGAGACCAAAATCTTCGTGTATTCCCCGGCAAGCCCTGGGTGACAGGTCAGGCATTCGGCCAGGGCCTCGGGCGCGCCCCAGCCGATACCGCCTGATTCGTCGTTGAGGCTCCACATGAAGCGGCGCATGACGACGCGAGCCGCCTCCATGTCCTGGTCGGCAAGACGGGCCACAGTCACACCCATGGAGGAAACGGCGTTCCATTTTGTTTTCTCGGAGGCGCTGCAGATTCCGGAAAATAAAGAGTTGAGCAGCTTATCCGGCGGGTATCCGGCCAGGGCGGTGAGTACCTCCTCAAGTTCCGCCTGCTCCAGCAGCGCCAGAATTTTTTGCTTGATCCCTCTCTGGCTTACCGCCATAGTTCTTTCCTCTGGGACAAGATCCTGGTCGCGCATTGCCACGGGAAGGAGCCGCCTGGCTACGGTAATCATTCACCAGGGGCACCAGAATTTAAGATAAATCCAGGAAGGTAAGCGTTCAGCAGTGCCGAGTAAGAGGCCTGCGAAGTGTGCTATTGCACCTGAGCAGACCGATGACAAAGCAGAAGTGGTGCTGCTGAACGCTTATTGGCTACTTGCGCATGGCCTCGGCGACTATACGGCCAAGTTCCGAGCAGGCCTCCAGCGATTCATGGGTGGGCACATTCTTAATCTTGACCCCCTCACCTACGATGGCAAAACCCATGTCCGTCATGTGGCCGGTGAGGTGCTTCACTGCCTCGCCGCTCCAGCCGAAGGAGCCGAAGGCCGCGCCGATTTTGCCTTTCGGCCGCAGCCCTTTCATGTAGGTAATGATGTCGGCCATGGCTGGCATCATGTTGTTGTTCAGGGTTGGAGAGCCGAAAATGACCGCCCTGGCCTCGAGTACCTCGGTGATGATGTCGCTGCGGTGGTTTTTGCGGGCATGCAGCAATTTTATATGGGTGATCCCTTCGCGCTGCAAGGAGTTCAGCAGGGCCTTGGCCATCTTTTCGGTGCTCTGCCACATGGTGTCGTAGATGATGATCGCCTTGTCCTTTGTTTCTCCCCGGCTCCAGCGGTCATAGGCCTCAAGAATGGCCTGGGGCGAGCTGCGCCAGACCACGCCGTGATCCGGGGCGATCATCTCGATTTGCAGCCCCAGCTCCTTGACCTGGGCCAGCAGTTTCTGGACAAGGGGTGAGAAGAGCATGAGGATGTTCGCATAATACATGCCTGAGTGCATCATGAGTTCATGGGAGTCCACCTCGTCGTCGAAGCGTTCCGCGGTGGCCCAGTGATGGCCGAAGGCGTCGCTGGAGATGAGCAGCTTGTCTTCGGGAATATAAGAGAACATGCTGTCCGGCCAGTGCAGCATCTTGGTTTCGAGAAATTGCACCGTCCGCTGGCCGAGGCTGATAAAATCTCCGGTAGCCACGACTTCGTAGGGCCAGTCTTCCCGGTGGAAATGCTCGAGCAGGGCCTTTTTGCCCATGGGCGAGCAGAAGATCTTCTCCGGCTTGACAAGTTCTACCAGCTCCGGCAGGGAACCAGAATGATCCATCTCCACGTGGTTGACGATGATATAGTTGATCTTGCTTATATCACCGAGAACCTGATGAAGATGGTGGATAAGGTCGCCCTTGAGTTCTTTTTTCACGGTGTCAAAGAGGGCGATCTTCTCGTCCTTGACCAGATAGGCGTTGTAGCTGGTGCCCTTGTCCGTGGAGTAACCATGGAAGTCGCGGATGTTCCAGTCCACGGCGCCAACCCAGTAGATGTCTTTTTTTATTTCTGTCGCAGCCATGTCGTCCTCACAGGTAAAGCCCCTGCCGTTTCCGGTCGGCAGGGGCTTGGTTGTTGAATCAGCTTCCGTCTATTGCCGGGAAATCCTACGCCGCCTTTGCCGGCGGTGGGGTGAAAACCCTTTGCCCCAGCGTCGCGTCCAGGGTAAACAGGGCGGTGGTATCCTGGCCAATAAGCCTGAGCTTGTCGAGTACCGTGCCGACATTGGCCTCCTCCTCAACCTGCTCCGAGACAAACCATTGCAGAAAAATATTGCTGGCGTGATCCTTTTCTTCCACGGCCAGGTTGAGCAGATCGTTGATCAGCCCGGTTACCTTCTGCTCGTGGGCCAGCACCTCCTGAAAGGCGTGCAGGGTTGACTGCCATTCCACCGGGGGTTGCTTGATGGCCTTCAGGGACACCCTGCCGCCCCGTTCCTTGACATAACGCAAAAGCTTCATGCCATGGAACCACTCCTCCTGGGTCTGAACCTGCATCCACTGAGCCGCGCCGGGCAGGCCTAGGGAATCGAACCAGGCGCTCATGGACAGGTACATATATGAAGAATAAAACTCCGCGTTAATCTGCTCGTTGAGAGCTTTCTCCATGATTTTGCTCAGCATTTTACGCCTTCCAGAGTCCGTGCAGATTGCAGAATTCGCGGGCGCTGACCTCGGTGGCGTCCACGGCGAAGAAGGCCTCCGGGGCCTCGCCGGGCTTGAGAAACTGGCGATAGGCCTTATTGTCGGCCAGCAGCTCGATCCATTCGATATAATGTTTTTCCTCCATGGGATGGGCAATGGCTCCGACCTTCACCTGGTAGCCGCCCGCCACCTTTTCGATTACCGGCAGATGTTTTTCCTTTGAGGCATCGACAGTGTTTTCGGCAAGCAGGGTCATAGGCTGGCCGCAGCAGACGAGCTGGCCGATTCCGCCATGCAGAACCTCAACGATATTGCCGCACACCTCACATTTGTACACTTGCAGTTTTTCAGCCATGGTGGTTTCTCCTTGGATTATTAGCCTACCAGTTTTGGTGAAATCGTAAAAAGCCACGTGTCAGTCGTCGGCAGCAGTGCCGACATCACAACGGGTATTAATGTGTAAGCCATTGATTTTGCGTGGTGAGCCTGTGAACTTTTCAGGTTGTTACGAGTTCACCAATTTTCGCCATGCAGTTCAAAATGAGCCTGGGGATGGTCGCAGGCCAGGCATTTCTCCGGGGCTTCCGTACCCTCGTGGAGATAGCCGCAGTTGCGACAGTGCCAGGTCACCTTGTCGTTTTTTTTAAAAACACGACCATGTTCAATGTTGGTCATAAGCCCCCGATAGCGTTTTTCGTGCTGTTTCTCGGCCACGGCAATGGCCAGGAATATTCCGGCTATGCCGGGGAAGCCCTCTTCCCTGGCAATTGCGGCAAACTCCGGATACATGACCGTATGTTCATAGTTTTCGCCCGCCGCCGCCTCGCCAAGGTTTTCCAGGGTGCTGCCGACCACCCCGGCCGGAAAGCTGGCGGAGATCTGCACCTCGCCGCCTTCCAGCATCTTGAACAGCCGTTTGGCGTGTTCTTTTTCCTGGTTGGCTGTTTCAGTGAAGATGTCGGAGATTTGCACAAAGCCCTCTTTTTTGGCCTGGGAGGCAAAGTAGGTGTACCGGTTGCGAGCCTGGGATTCACCGGCAAAGGCGGTGAGAATGTTTCTTTCTGTGCGGCTGCCTTTTAAAGAGCTCATGGGGTAAATCTCCTACGGGGAAGGCGCTGAGGTTATTTGAAAAAGGGGTTTGATTTTCTATTCTGTATTGTAACTGTTTCCCGGCAAGCTGTGTGGCAAAAAAACAGAGAGCGGGAGAAAATCAGGAGCCATTCACCAAGAGCTGCAAAAAAGGCGGATGCTCCCAATATTTACAAAAATCAGGGTTGGCATTGGGGGCAGATACCGGTGAATTCCAGACGATGGCGGAGAATCTTGAAGGAGGTCAGCTTGCTCGCCGCCTTTTCTACATTGAAATCCGGGGGAAGATCAAGATCGTCAACCCGGCCGCACAGGTTACAGCGCACATGATAATGAACATGGGCCGCGCCGTCAAAACGCTTCTGGGAGCCGCCAATATCCAGTTTCTGAATAATGCCGCACCCGGACATGATCTCAAGATTGCGGTAGACTGTGCCCAGGCTGATTTTTGGCAACCGCTTGCGCACCATCTGGTAGAGTACGTCGGCAGTGGGATGCGAGGTCAGGCTGCACAGCTCGTCGAGAATGATCTGGCGTTGCCTGGTTATTCGGAGACTGTGACTGTTGAGTGGCGACATGTTATTTCCCCTGAAGTTGATAATGATTATTATTACAGGAAGATTATGGCCAGTGCAAGCAATTTTCGTCATACCGGCGCAGGCCGGGATCCACTTTCAGTGAGTGTCAAAAACCTCAGTCCCACGGCCTTTGCCGGGGAGATGATTATTTGCGATAGGCTCGCTTGACTGTAAATTCTGGTCAAGACTCGGCGAAACGCTCGCGTACCCCGGCAATCCGGGTCAGGGATTTTCGCAGCCTTGCCTCGGAAATATCCCTCCCCACAGCCTTGCTCAGTAATTCATAAGCAGCGATAATCTTCGGATGCTCATGGCAGATCAGCAGCATGTCCGCCCCGGCCATAAAGGCGGCAAGGGCGGCATCCGCCACCGTGCCTTCATTTTCGATCGCGCCCATCTCCAGGTCGTCGGTGACCACCAGGCCGTCATAGCCCAGCTCGTTACGGAGCAGTCCTTCCAGAATAAGAGGCGACAAGGTGGCGGGCCGGTCGGGATCAAGTTGCGGATAGATGGTATGCGAGGTCATCACCCCCGCCACCCCTGCTTTGATCGCTGCGGCAAAGGGGGGCAGATCGCAGGCGCGCAGATCCGTAAGTGAGCGCTCTACCACGGGTAAAACCTTGTGGGGATCCAGAGTGGCCGCGCCCAGACCAGGAAAATGCTTGGCGCAGGCAGCCAGGCCATTCTCCTGCATAGCCGTAATCAGCAACACCCCTAAACGAGCCACCTGTTCCGGCTCCCCGCCCAGGGAGCGCCGCTCCATGAACAACCCCAGCCCGGCAGGGCTCACGTCCAGCACCGGGGCCAGGTTCAGGTTGATTCCCACCGCCAGCAGCTCCCTGACGCAGGTTCGGGCATAATCGGTCAACAGCTCCTCGGCCCGCTCGTCTTCCGCAAGCGCTCGTGCATCGGGAAACTCGCTGAAAAATGGTGTCGTAAGTCGCGCCACGGTGCCGCCTTCCTGATCAATGGAGATCAGCGGCGCAGGCAGCCCGGCCGTGCGGCAGGCAGAGGCCAGCCCCTGGCACAGGCTGCGGATCTGGGCCGGATTCTCGGCATTTCTCCTGAAAAGGATGAAGTTATTGATCCCGCAGTCTTTAATAAGATGCCGGGTGGAAGCATCCAACTCCGGCCCTGGCAGGCCGATCATGAACAGCCCGCCCAGTTGTTTGTCAAGAAAAGACATGTATTATCTCCTTGGTTTGTCTATCTGGCCAACAGTAGCCAGCCGATTTTTTGTCCTGTTTATAAGAGTGGCGGCATGATCCGTTTCATGAAGCCGTCGAACAGGGGAACGGTAAAGGCGGTATCGCCATGTGACGGGCTGTATACCATACCCTTTACAATCAGGCGGGCGCGGACAGGGGCGACAGCGGAATTTTTTTTGCCCAGGAGGTCGGCGATATCGCCGGAACGGTGCGGGCCTGCTCCCAATTCAGCCATGGCCCGGATATACCTTTTTTCCGCTGGCGTCAGCCGGTCAAAGCGAACCCGGAAGAAACTTGCATCCAGTTCCGCTATGGCGACCTCGTTGGCTCGCAAGACATCGTCGAGGGTGATGGGCGAGGCAGTTGCCTCACTCCAGGCATGTTTACCCCACTCCTGGATGAAATATGGATAGCCTTCGGTGCGGCGTAAAATTTCGACGATGGCCTCTTCGCTAAAGGTCACCGCCTCCTGCCCGGCCGGGACGCACAGGGCCTGGCGGGCGGCATCGTTTTCCAGCGGGCCGATGGGGATGAACTCGAACAGCCGTTCCGCATACGACTTGGCCCGGCCCATCTGCCCCAGCAACTGCGGTAAACCGGCGGCTACCATGGTGATGGGCAGTTGCTTCTGGCTGGCACGGTGCAAGGCGGTGATCAGGGCGGCGAGTTGTGCTTCTGGAATGTATTGTATTTCGTCGATGAACAACACCACCACGGTTTTGCGCTCGGCGGCCGTCTCGCCGACGCAGACCAAGAGATCGGTAATATCGGTTTCCAGGTCGCCGCTATCAGCCACGCCTAATTCGGGGCTGAAATCAATATTGAACTCCACATCGCCGTATTTGAGCTTGGCAACGCGGGCAAAACTGGCCAGGGCGCCAAACGCCTTGCGCAGGGCGGATTTGGTCGCCTCACCTCTGTTCATCCGGATGAGGGCGGCCCTGAGGGCCGGGCCAAGGATAGCGGGCAACGAGCGTTCCTCTGGGGCCTCAATAACCACCGGTACAAAATTTTCAGTCTCGGCGGCCAGGCGAATCCGTTGCAGAAGAACGGTTTTGCCGACCCCGCGCAGACCGTACAGGATCACACTGCGCGCTGCCCGTCCAGCGCCGATGCGATAAAACGCTACGGCGGCCCGTTCGATGATGTCGTCGCGTCCTGCCAGTTCAGGGGGCGGGGTGCCAGCGCCAGGGGCATAGGGGTTATGTCTCGGATCCATGATTATATCAAAATATTCATTAGTTAATAAGATTTGATAACCTATGATAACTTATGTATAGACTGGGGTCAACTGCTCTGTGCCGCAATGCGGATAAGGGAGAATAGAGTTCGGATTTTTTTGAGGGCCATTAGTTTCCTTTTTTTCGCAGCAATATTACTGATACTCCACCGGATCAAGCCGTCCGGCCTCGGCAAAGCCCTTGAGCCGCAACAGGCAGCTGTCGCAGGAGCCGCAGGCCAGGCCCCGGTGATCTGGATCATAACAGCTGTGGGTCAGGCCGTAATCCACCCCGAGTTCAAACCCCTTTTCGATAATCTCCTTTTTGCTCAGCTTAAGGAGCGGGGCATGGACCCGGAAACTGGTCTCTCCTTCTACCCCGGCTCTGGTGGCCAGATTGGCCACCCGCTCAAAGGCGGCGAGAAATTCTGGGCGGCAGTCGGGATAGCCGCTGTAATCCATGACATTAACCCCGATAAAAACGTCGCCTGCGCCCAGCACCTCGGCCCAGGCCATGGCATAGGAGAGAAAAATGGTGTTGCGCCCTGGTACATAGGTGATGGGAATGGAGGCGTCCATCTCCGTCTGGCTGCGATTTTTGGGCACGGCGGTATCCGTGGTCAGGGCCGAACCGCCGATGGCGTCAAGATCAAGGCGGAGGATGAGGTGCTTTTCAATCCCTCGGCGGGCGACATTGGCCTTGGCCCGTTCCAGCTCCACCTGCTGCCGCTGGCCGTAGGCAAAACTCAAGCAGCAGCACTCATAGCCCTCGGCCATGGCCATGGCCAGAACTGTGGCAGAATCAAGGCCGCCGCTCAAGAGTACCACGGCTTTTGGTTTTTCTGGCATCTCCCTCTCCTTTTGCCGCGCCATGCGGCACTTAACGGTTCTACCTTATTGCAAGAGCTGTCAAGATTCCATTTTTTTCAGCCAAGCTGATTCTGGTGGAGTATAATTAAGCATCGACCTTCCTGCTCCATACTCATTCAGCCAGAAAACATTCATAATGCCAGAAAATCCAGCAAAAAAAAAGGCCGTTGCCCTTCGCTACGACAAAACCAGAGACACCGCACCCAAGATAGTTGCCAAGGGGGCAGGGGAGCTGGCGGCAAGAATCATCGCCCTGGCTGAGGAGTATGGCATCCCCCTCCAGGAAGATGCCGACCTGGTTGAGATTCTGGCCAAACTTGACCTGAATGCGGACATTCCCCCGGAGACCTATCTGGTGGTGGCGGAAATCCTCGCCTTTATCTACCGGGCCAACAACAGGATGACCCCCGCCTGAAACCTGGCAAGCTTGCCCCAGGATCTTTGTTCTGATCGCAACGAAAATCCCCTTGCCTCGCAGCCCTTCACTGCTAGGAAAAATATACCGGCCCTCCTGTGTAAACATTCATTTTTTTGACACCCACCGCCCTGGCCAGTCAGCCCAGCAAAAAATACATATTATCATATAGTTATTAGTTTTATCTCCATCCAGCCCCTTCCGTTTCCAGCCCCGGAAAAACCCGGCACGTCTCTTGCAGCAGCAAATCGCAAACACAGGAGAGGTATGTCATGTTCATCCACAACAGGCTTGGATTACTGGAAAGCGTTGAAACCATGCTCAACCATGAGCAACGGCTTAATCAGGTGACAAACAACCTGGCAAACGTTGATACGCCCGGATTCAAGAAGGAAACCGTAACCTTCGACGAGATGCTCTATCAGGCCAACAGCTCCCGGCAGCGGGTCGGCAAGGCCCTGCGGATCAACACCGTGCATCAGCAGGGCGTGGTGCAAAAAACTGACGCCCCCCTTGATCTGGCCATTTCCGGGGAGGGCTTCTTTCGGATCCAGGCTCCAGGCGGGGTTCGCTATACCAGGGCGGGAAACTTTCAGCGCAACAATGAAGGTCTGCTGGTCACGGCCAACGGCTACCCGGTGCTTGGCGAGGCCGGGCCGATCACCATCACCGGCAACAGATTCGAGGTGGCCCGCGATGGTCGTCTTTCTGTTGATGGCGTTTCGGTCAACCGCCTGACGGTGGTCAACGCTGACCCGCAGGCCCTGAAAAAGGAAGGGGAGAATCTTTTCCGTCTTGCCGAGGGGGCGGCGGAAGAGGCCTCGCCGAATTTTCAGCTTCTGCAAGGGCATCTGGAAAAATCAAACGTCAACACCGTCACGGAAATGACGGAGATGATCGATCTGTACCGCGCCTATGAGGGGCAGCAAAAAATGATCCGGGCTGTGGACGACCTGGATGACCTTGCCGCGCGCAGGGTCGGCAGCCTGGCAGGATAAGGTAAGCGATCACAGGGCACGACATCTGCTTTGTTATCGGCCTGATCGCATACCATATTGTATAGCTCTCAGGCCTCTGTCGCGCATCTGCCGCACCCTGTAATCGCTTACAGGATAATTAGGGATCAAGGCGCAAGGCACGGTCTTTAACTTTTTACATTTCATCTTTAACCTTTTTAAAAAAGGGGGCCAACATGATCCGCTCATTATTCACGGGACGCACCGGCATGACCGGCCAGCAGTTGCAGTTGGACACCATTGCCAACAACCTGGCCAACGTCAACACCGCCGGCTTCAAGAAAAGCCGAACCCAGTTTGAGGATCTCTACTATCAGGAAATCCGGGCCATGGGCACGGAAACCGCCGATGGCGGCCGGGTGCCTTCCGGCATTCAGGTCGGCCTCGGTGTCCGCCCCACCTCGGTGCAGAAAATCTTCACCCAGGGCAGCATCGTCGAAACCGGCAATGATCTGGATTGGGCTATTGAGGGCAACGGCTTTTACAAGATAGTTCGCGATGGCCAGGATTACTTTACCCGGGCAGGCGCCTTCAGTCTCAATGCTGAAGGCAATGTGGTCACCCAGAACGGCGACCGGCTGCAGCCTGAATTCACGGTGCCTCAGGGGACAATCTCTCTGGGGATCAACAACAATGGGCTGCTCACCGCCAAGGATGCCCAGCAGCAGGTACTCGCCACGGTGCAGATCACCCTGCACAGCTTCATCAATCCCGGTGGCCTGCGCAGTAGCGGGGCCAATCTTTTTCAGGAAACCCCGGCCTCCGGCGCCCCCACCGAGGCCAACCCTGGCAACGATGGTCTGGGCACCATTCAGCAGCGCTTTTCTGAGGTCTCCAACGTGGATGTCACCGAGGAACTGGTCAACATGATTATCACCCAGCGGGCTTATGAGGTGAACTCCAAGTCGGTTCAGACTGCGGATAAGCTGCTGGAAGTGGCGAATACCCTGGTCCGTTAAAAAAGGATTAAAATGCCGCTGTCTCTGTCGCGCCTGCTCATGCTTGCTCTGCTGCTCTCTTTGGCCTGTCCTTTCCCCGGACAAACGGCGGACAGGCTTGCGGAGCAGGATTTCGCCGCGCTGAAGAATATCTTCCGCGAGGTTGTACTCAAGGATTTACCCTGGCCCAAGGAGGATGTCCAGATCGCTGATTTCAGTATTCGGCCCCTGGCGATGACCTTGCCAAAGGGCGGCTTTGACTACCGGATCACCCAGAGGCCAAGCGACTCCCGGCCCGGCAAAAAGAATGTCAGCGCCATTATTTTGCAAGATGGTCAGGAGCAGGGGCAGGTGAAGATGAGTGGCGAGTTGCGGCTTTTTGGCCCGGCGGTCAGCACGATAAAGAGGTTGAACCGCAATGAGCTCATCAGCAGCGCCGACCTCACCGTGAAGCGGCGGGATATCTCCATGCTTGATCCCGGGCTGGTCAAGGATCCGGAGCAGGCGGCCGGGCAAAAGCTCAAGCTCTCGCTGCCAGCCGGGGCCGTGCTCTATGCCCAGGCCCTTGAGGCTCCTCCTCTGGTAAACCGGGGGGAGCGGGTAACCATCATGGCGAAATCTCAGGCAATCCAGATAACCGCGCCTGGCGAAGCCAGAAATTCCGGGGCAAAAGGCGAAATGATCCGGGTAAAAAACCTCACCAGCCGCAGGGAGATTCAGGCCCGGGTTCTGAGCGCTGGCGTTGTCGAAACCGAATTTTAAAAGGAGAAGATTATGCGCCCGACATTCCTTGCCACAACCCTCGGCATATTTCTGCTCGCCGGACTTTCCGGCTGTATCGGCGCAGGTGGGCAACAGGCCCAGCAACTGCCGGAACGCTATACCCTGCCTGCCCCGCCACGGATCGAACCAGCCAGGGCCGAGGGGGCAATCTACGCCGCCAGCAACAGTGGGCTTGATCTCTATGCAGACAGCCGGGCGAAAAGGGTAGGCGATATCGTCCTGGTTCGCATCGTGGAAACCTCCAAGGCCAACAAGGAGGCCAACACCAAAACAGAACGCGAATCAACCGTCACCGGCGGTGTTTCCAGCCTCTTTGGTCTGGAGACCTGGCTGGCGGACAAAAACAGCCGCTTTTCTCCCTCGCTTACCGAGTTGCAGGCCAAGCTGACCAATGATTTTGAGGGCAAGGGGAAGACCGACCGGAAAAGCAATGTGAGCGCCACCATCTCCGCCAGGGTCATCGACATCACCACCGATGGCAACCTGAACATCCGTGGCTACCAGGAGGTGAAGGTCAACAATGAAACCCAGCACATCATCCTTTCCGGCATTATCCGTCCGCAGGATGTCTCCCAGGACAACTCCGTTCTTTCAACCCATGTCGCCGATGCCCGGATAGAATACAGCGGCCAGGGGGCTATCGGCGACAAGCAGCAGCCAGGCTGGCTGTCCCGCGCTCTGGACAGTGTCTGGCCATTTTGAGGATAAAGGCGTCAGGAGTCAGGAGAATTAAGCAGCAACCTTCTGTTCGGGTGGCTCAAAACATCCTGTCTCCTGGCTTCCAGATTCAGAATTTCCCAATATGACGAAGCAACACTAGGCAAAATATTCCTTTCCCGCCGGAGCAAGCAGATGAAAAAAAGGATATTCCCTTTGGAAATGGCACATTACAATATGTGTCTGACCAGTGGCACACTGTTTGCTTTACTTTCAAGATACAGGCTCTGGAAAAAGCAAAAGGACAGTTCCATGCAGATAAAAACATCTGGCCCCAAAAAAACTGAGCAACAGAACCTCCGCTGCCTGGCCTTGCTTTTTGTTGGCGCGCTGCTGCTCGGATTGTTCCTGAACACCGGACTTGCCCATGCCGTCCGCCTCAAAGACCTGGCCTCGGTGAAAGGGGTGCGGAACAACCAGCTGGTGGGCTACGGCATTGTCGTCGGCTTAAACGGCACCGGCGATGGGAACAAGGCCGCCTTTACCGGCCAGGGGCTCAGCAATATGCTCAACAATCTCGGGGTCAAGGTTGATCCCGAAAGCACCAGGGTAAAAAATATCGCTTCTGTCATGGTAACTGCCACCCTGCCGCCATTTTTCAAGGCGGGCCAGAATCTTGACGTGACCATTTCCTCGGTGGGTGACGCCACCTCTCTTCAGGGCGGCACCCTGCTGGCCACGCCGCTCAAAGGTCTGGACAACAACGTCTATGCCATGGCCCAGGGCCCCATCAGCATCGGGGGCGGGGCTGAGCCAGCCGCTGGCGCCCGGCAGAAAAATCACCTGACCGTGGCCCGCATCAGCAACGGCGCCTCGGTGGAGCGGGAAGTGCCAGTGAGCTTTGCCAACAAGGAGAGCATCACGATCAGTCTGGCCTCGCCTGATTTCACCACCATCTCCCTGCTGAAAACCGCCATTGACACCTATCTGGGCGGAAACTATGCCACCGCCCGGGACGCGGCCTCGGTGGAGGTAGAGGTTCCGGCAAAATACCGGGCTCAGGAGATTGCCCTGCTGGCGGCTCTGGAAAATATCGAGATCAACCCGGAACGACGGGCAAAGGTGGTCTTGAATGAACGGACCGGCACGGTGGTCATGGGCGACAATGTCACCATCAACCAGTTTGCCCTTTCCCATGGAAATCTGAGCCTGCAGGTTAAACCACCGCCTCCGCCAGGTGTTCCAGTCAACTCCCCGGCTGATCCGGTCAAGGTTGGCCAGAAGGTCGTGACCTTGCAGCCGGGCGTGTCTTTAGGCGAACTGGTTCGGGCCCTGAATTCGGTGGGGGTTGCCCCCCGCGAACTGATCGCCATTTTTCAGGCCATCAAGGCTGCGGGCGCCCTGCAGGCGGAACTGGAGATCATTTAGATGGACATTATCAGCGAAACAACCACCGGGCTCAAGGGAATAGTCAATCCTGCCGATACGCTTAAAGACAGGAAACTTCGCGAGGCCTGCGCCGGATTTGAAGCTCTGATGCTCAAACAGATCTTGACCCTGGCCCGCCAGAGCGTTCCTAAAAGCGGCCTGCTGGACGGAGGTTATGGCGAGGAGATGTTCCAGTCCATCCACGATGACCAGATAGCCCAGAAAATGGCGGGCAGTAAAAGTATCGGCTTTGGCGACATGCTCTATCGGCAACTGTCGCAGGCCCATGCTTCTCAGAGCTCACAGAGCGGGGAAAAATAGACCATGCCGCAGACAGAACTTACAGGACAACGTTCTCTCCCCGCCAGATTCTTGGAGGCTTTGGAGCAGGAAGTTGTTCTCTCCCAGGATATGCTCGCCATTCTTCAGACAGAACAGAAAGCTCTGTTGAACATGGACATGCAGGCTCTCATCCTCTTGAGCGACAAGAAAGAAAACAGACTGAGCCGGATCCAGGCGCTGGACTCCCAGATTGCCGAGCTGACCAGAGAAGCCCTTCCGGAAGCAGCAGGCAAAACGACAAGGTTTACCGCCCTCATTCCCCTGCTCAAGCCGGAAGAGGGGGAGAAACTGGCCCGATATCGCAAAAGGCTCGCCTGGCTCAGGGAAGAGATTCTCAGCCGTAACCAGATCAATCGACATTTTGCCGCAGATGTAAAAACATACCTTAACGACGCCATTTCCCTGATCACCAGCGGAATAGCGGAGCGTCCCCTGTACGGGGGTTCTGGTTTCAGTCGCAAGCCCTCGCTGAATCAGCCCTCTTTTATCAGCAGAGAGGTCTAGGTCATGAGCGGCATCTCCCAGGTGCTGAGTATTGCCAAGGAGGCGCTCCTCGCCCACCAGCTTTCCATTCAGGTGGCAGCGCACAATATTGCCAATGTTGACACCCCTGGCTATACCAGGCAATCGCTGCGGCTGGAAACAAACAATGCCGCTCCTGTCAGCGCCGGCCTTCTGGGCGGCGGCGTGAAGGCCTCAGTCATCCTGAGAAACTATGATCAGTTTATGGTGCAACGGCAGGCCGGCCAGGAATCAGATCTGGGCAGCCTGCAGGCGCAGCAGGAATCCATGCGGCTGGTGGAAACCGTGTTCAACGAGGCGCCGGGCTTGGCCATCAACGATCTGCTGAGTCAGTTCTGGAGCAGCTGGCAAAATCTGGCTGACAACCCGGAAATTTCCGCAACCAGACAGGCGACGATCCAGTCTTCCCAGTTGCTCATCGACCAGCTGCATACCATGAGCGAAGAATTGACCCAGACCAAAACTGATATTGGCATCAGCCTTGATACCGCCATCGGCGATGTCAACACCATCACCAGTCAGATCGCCAGTCTCAACGTGCAGATTTCCGGGGCGGAATCCGCAGCGGGTCAGGCCAACGACCTGCGCGACAAAAGGGACTCGCTGGTTCAGGAGCTTTCCCAGCTGCTGGATGTTTCTTTTTTTGAGGATAAGAACGGCGGTTACAGCGTGCTGATGAACGAAGGCCACACCCTGGTGGAAAGCAGCCAGGCAGCGCGGGTAGACTGGGAGAACAACGAACTTGTCTGGATAAATGAAGACAGCAACGGTAATGAAACACGTCAGACCGTTGGCAGAGGAGCTGAACTGGGTGGCAAAATCGGGGGCTGGCTGGAGGTGCGCGGCAACCTGAGCGAAGGCGACCCCGACAATTTCCTTGGTCGCCTGAATGCCTTTGCCAACGCCATGATTCGTGAGATCAACCAGCAGCACACGCAAGGGGTCGGGGTCAGCCTGTTTGCTGACACCCTGACCGGCGCGGAGCAAGCGAGTAATGTCGCCCGCCTTACCTCCACTGTGGACGCAGTCACCGATACCGCCACCATTTCCGCAGGCAGTATCACCATCAACGATCGGGAGGTTGGGGAGATCATCGGTGGCGCCGATCAAAACGGCCTGGCAATGAGCAAGGCAGACAATGCCGTGACCGCCATCAATGCGGCAGAGGCCGGGGTCGAAGCGCGGCTGACCACCCTGGTGGCGGGGGTGGCCGTCAACGCTACCAACCTGACTGTCGGCGACACCATCAGCTTCACCCTCAACGGCGTTGCGGTCGGCTATACGGTGGTCGCCGGCGATGTGGGCAGCAACGCCAACTTTGCCACCAATCTGGCGGCAGAGGTGAACAGCGATCTGGCTACCTATAACAGCCTTGCCAGCACCACCAATCCGGTTACCATTCAGGCGACCGCTGGCACCGGCGTCAATGGCGGCCCTGCCAATTCCCTGGTTTTTTACAATACAAATGAGGGCGACAGCTCTTCCATCGCCGTGGCCAATCTGAGCGGCGTCTTTGCTGGCGCCGCGACCATCGCGAACCTGGGGCTTAACAGTGTCACCGGCAACACCTACACCGCCGACGCAACCCATAACACCGGCCAGATTACCCTGTTTTCTGCCAACTCTTTTACCCTCACGGCTGGAGTGAATGACTCCATCCTGGCCCAACTGGGTCTGGACGCAGTTCCCTCTGACTCGCAGGCTGGCGATGGCGCCATCCAATATGGCCCGGAAATCGGGCATCAAGGCCCTCTGCTCTCCGGATATGACTATTTTGACCAGATCGACACCACGGGCAGCTTCGAGATCTGGATTTACAATAACAGCGGAACCCTGGCCATGCCCCGGCCCGTCACCGTTTCCCTGGCGCGTGCTTACAGCCTGGACGACGTGGTCAACATCATCAACAAGACGGTGGCTGCGGCCACCAGCAGCAGCGGCTGGGTTACGGCCTCAAACAACAACAACAGCCTGCGTCTGACCCCGGACGCCAGCCACCAGTTCGCCTTTGCCAACGACACTTCAAACTTTCTCCAGGCTGCCGGGCTCAACACTTTTTTCTCCGG
>Ga0208863_1000451_pt1 | contig 41130 bp, 38 predicted proteins | sample RifOxyD3_FD_184040 | JGI IMG/M metagenome (GOLD analysis project Ga0208863, IMG submission 184040) | Soil microbial communities from Rifle, Colorado - Rifle Oxygen_injection D3 (SPAdes) | ecosystem: Environmental > Terrestrial > Deep subsurface > Rock core/Sediment | place: Rifle, Colorado...
GGGCCACGGCGAACAATGATTCAGAATTCAAACGATTAAACCTCCAGAGTGGGATGAACCATTGTCATACCATTACCCACTTGAAACAGCGAGGAGCCCACAACAGGCTCCCAAGCCGACCGGCCCGTCAGCATACCAAACACCTCAACCAGCAGGCGGAGGATTTTTCCGCAATATGGGGGGTGGCATACTTGGCGGTATTGCCGGAGGGTTGCTGGGGGGTATGCTCTTTCGCAGCCTTGGCATGAGTGGCGGCTTGGGTGGCGCAGGTGGCGGGGGAATTGGTCTCTTTGAAATACTGTTGATAGGCGGCATTATTTATCTGATCTACCGTTTTATAAAGAACAAACGCCAAGCCACACAAGCAAGCCAGAATATTTATCCCATGGATGATTACCGGGAACCTTCCATGTATCAATCCTCCACCCAAGAGCCAATCTCCCCAACTGAGGATATGGCGACTGGCATTTTACATATCAGACAGTTCGATCCATCCTTTGACGAGCAACGCTTCTGCGACCAGGTTCTCGACATTTTTTTCAAGATTCAAAGTGCCTGGATGAATCGGGACCTGTTACCTGCCGGGGCATTACTGACCATAGAGGTTCAGCGTACCTTTAAAGATGATATCGCCCGCTTGCTCACAGAGAAAAAGGTCAATCACCTGGAAAACATTGCGGTTCGGAAAGTTGAGATTGTGGAAGCCTGGCAGGAATCTGGACAGGACTACATAACTACCTTGATCTATGCGAACCTGCTGGATTACACCATAGACGACACTACCGGACAGGTGGTTAAAGGAAGCAAAACCGAACCGGTAAAATTTGAAGAATACTGGACATTAACCAGACCCGCTGGAAACAATCAGTGGCAGCTCTCGGCTATCAGCCAGAAATAATGGGCTCGCAAACAGAAGACCATGCTTTGCAGCTGCCCAGCATCTGGCTAAGGTCAATCAGGAGCGTCATGAAATTCAGCCTCAGCTGCAAATTCATCATCGGTTGCAGTCTTACTTTGCTGACCACGCTCGGTGCCACCTTCTACGTTTTCAACGAACGCCATGAGCAACTCATCTTAAGGCAGGCGGAAAATGAAGCCAGAGCTGTTTTCCGTCAAATCGTTCTGACTCGCCGATGGATATCCGATCATGGCGGAATTTTTGTGGAAAAACTGGCACGTTCTCAACCCTCACCCTACCTTGCCAACCCCGAAATTCTGGATCAACAGGGACGGCGCTACACCCGGAAAACCCCGGCCATGGTGACCAAGGAACTGGCCATATACTCCAAGGAAGAAGGATCGTTCTGGTTTCATATCACCAGTCTCAAGCTGACCAATCCGGAAAATGCGCCAGATCCCTTCGAACACAAGGCCCTGCTGGCCTTTGAGCGGGAAGGCCTGCGCGAATTAACCGCTATCGAAAATATTAACCACCAGGCGTTTCTCCGTTACATCTCCCCCCTCTATGTCGAGGAGGCCTGCCTGCAATGCCACCAGAAACAGGGCTACAAGCTGGGCGATATCCGCGGCGCGATCAGCGTTTCCCTGCCAATGGACAAGACCTTTTCCGAGGCGGCCCAGAACCGGCGCCGGATGTTCGCCTCCATGCTCCTGGTGGTGGGCGCCTTAAGCGGGGCAATGATTTTCATGATGCGACATCTGGTGCTAAGTCCGATGAAGCGGCTCTCTACCTCCATTCAGGAATTTTCTCGTGGCAATTATGAGACAGGGGCGATCCTGCCCACCGGTGATGAATTCGAGGACCTGTCCCTCGCCTTTGCCGAAATGGCGGCCCGGCTCTCTGGCTACCACGACGATCTCCAGAGCCGAATCCGAGAGGCGACCGAGGATCTGGCCGAAACCAACCAAAAACTAAGCGAAACCAATCGCCTGCTTTCTGCCGCCAGCGAGCGAAAATCAGATTTCGTCGCCCGCGCTTCCCACGAACTACGGACCCCTCTAACCTCGATCAAGGGCTCCATGGAGTACGTTACCGCCAGGTTGGCCTGTTTTTCTCCTGAAGAAACCAGCAACTGTCCACAGGATGAGCTTTGCGATTTTTTCCAGTTAATCAACAAAAACACCGATCGGCTGATCCGGATGGTCAACACCATACTCGACATCGAACGAATCGAGATGGGAGCAACCACTGCCTTGCACAGCACCAAATTTGATCTGATCCCGGTAATCAGCGAAACAGTCACCGGACTTGCCTTCCTTGCCAAGGAGAAGGGGCTCCAAATCACCACCCTGCTCCCAGACACCCTGCCGCTGCGGGCCGATGAGGACAGAATCAGGCAGGTGCTCACCAATCTGCTGGCCAATGCAGTCAAGTTCGCGCCCGACCAGTCAACAGTCACCATCCGGGCCTGCCGAGAAGAGAAGTTCACTGTAATCGAGGTTGAGGATCAGGGGCCTGGCATTCCAGCGGCAGAGCGGGAAAAGGTTTTTGACAAGTTCTACAAATTGGGCAATAAAGAAGGAAGCGGTCTGGGACTCGCCATCTGTAGAAGCATCATTGCGGCCCACGGTGGAACCATCGTGGTGACGGACAAGGAACCGGGAGCCTGCCTTTATTTCCGGCTACCCACCAGTCCGGAAGAAAATCGGACGTAAGCGGACATGGAGGGCATGATGAGCAAAACGACCTTGCTGGCCATCGACGACGACCAGGACATCCTCAAAGTCCTCAAGGCGAATCTGGAGCTGCACGGTTTTACCCTGTTCACCGCCGACTCTTTGGCCGCCGCCCGGACCATCCTCGCCGAGCGCCGCCCCGACCTGGTGCTTCTCGACCTGATGCTGCCCGACGGTGATGGCCTTGAATTCTGCTGCGCCCTAAAATCACTCTATCCTCATCTGCCAGTCATCATGCTCACCGCCAAGGACAAGATTTCCGACAAGGTAATCGGTTTCGAGCTGGGGGCTGACGATTATATGGTCAAGCCCTTTGAAACCCGCGAACTCCTGGCTCGCATCCGAGCCAGACTCCGACCTATGACCCTCACATCCCAACCAAGTATCCTGACCGCTGGAAACCTTTCCCTCGACCTGCGCAACCAGATCGTCACGGTTCAGGGTGCAGTTGTTTCCCTCACCCCCAAGGAGTTTCAGCTTCTATCCTGCCTGGTGGAAAACCGCAACAATCTAGTGAGCCGGGAAGATATCCGTCAACGCCTGTGGAGCGACACCAAGCTCTATGCCTGGAGTCGAGTGATCGACGTGCACATCCAACACCTCCGCCAGAAGATCGAGATCAACCAGGCCGAGCCGCGTCATATCATCACAGTGCCAGGTCGTGGCTATAGGTTTGAGGATGATGAGAACGATGCAGAAAAAAAACCTTGATAAACCTGGCCTGAGCACGATTAAACAAAGGCCGTTACAACCTTACCCTACTGTACTCATCGTTGACGATGATTCATCTCATCGGATTATGCTGCAAAGCATGCTGGGTCAGTGGGGCTGGCAAACTGAGGGAGCGGATGACGGTAGCGTTGCGGTGGAGGCGGTTCACCTGCGGCCCTTCGACGCTATCCTGATGGATGTCCGAATGGTGAGGATGAATGGCATGGAGGCCCTGCGTTATATCCATGCCCATAACCCAGCCATTCCGGTGGTAATCATGACCGCTTACTCCTCGGTAGACGATGCGGTGGAGGCGATCAAAATCGGTGCCCACGACTACCTGACCAAGCCCCTCGACTTTGAGCGTCTCAAGCGTACCCTCAACGATGCCCTCAATCACCGCCAGAGGCGAAGCAATTCCGCCAGCAGCGAAGAATCAAAATCAACGAGGCACGGGATAATCGGCAACTCAGCCGCCATCAAGGAGTTACTCGATCTCATCGACCGGGTTGCGCCGAGCACCGCGACAGTGCTGATTACCGGCGAATCCGGCACCGGCAAGGAACTGGTCGCCGCCGCCCTGCACAACTTAAGCCCACGGAGAGACCAGCCACTGATCAAGGTTAACTGCGCAGCCCTGACGGAAACTCTGCTGGAATCGGAGCTGTTCGGACACGAAAAGGGTGCCTTTACTGGAGCGGATCGCCGCCGGGAGGGGAAATTTTCTCAAGCCAACAATGGGACTATTTTCCTTGACGAAATCGGCGAAACTTCGGCAGCCATGCAGGCCAAGTTGCTTCGGGTTCTTCAAGAGCAGGAATTTCAGCGGGTCGGCGGCGGTGAGACTCTACGAGTTGATCTTCGGGTCTTGACAGCGACCAATCGTAATCTGGAAGATGAAGTTAAGAACGGCCGATTTAGAGAAGATCTCTACTACCGGCTCAACGTGCTGAGTCTGCCAGTGCCGTCACTTCGGGAGCACCCGGAAGACATCCCGCTCCTGGTTGAGTTCTTTCTTGAAAAATTCACCAAAAAGAACCGCCGCCAAGTGGCTGGCATTACCCCTGGCGCTATGGACCTGCTGATTAATCACCCTTGGCCAGGCAATGTCCGCGAGCTGGAAAATGCCATCGAGCGGGGAGTAATCCTCATGCGCGGCGACTGGCTCGATGAAGAGAGCCTGCCCCTCAGCCTGCGCCATAAGCAAACAGAAAAAACGGAGGCAAAACAGGATGCCACCCGTACAGGTTTTCTGGCAGAAGCAGAACGCCAGGTAATCCAAAATATCTTAAATGAAACTGGCGGGAACAAAAGCGAAGCGTCCAGACGGTTGAACATCACCAGAAAAACCCTGCTTAGCAAGATCCAGAAATACGGGCTTGAGCAGGATTAAATCCAACACCTGTAAATAAAAAAAGCGAACCCAGAATCGACCTGAGTTCGCCAGTTACCCAAAATGCCCTTATATCGCTTAATTATTGGCTGACTGCCTTTGGGGCCCTGCGCCCCTGCCATACCCAGCACCCTTACCATGCCTTGCGCCGCCGCCCATGGCCGCCATACCGCAACCGGCACCAGAGCCTGCCACAATACCTGCCTCCTTGGCCTTCTGCTGCATCTGCTCACGGAGATCAAAGAGATCACCTGACAGCGCCGCCGCCTTTCTTTCATCTGGATTGGTGCCAGCCATGACTGCTTCCAACTCGGCCCGTTTGGTCACCATCTTTTTGCGCAATTCGCTGGTGTCGGCAGAAAACTTTTCACGCACCTTCAAATCCTTTTCGCTGAGTTTTCCTTGGCTCATCATGGAAACATCCATCATCCCGCAGTCCATACCCCTACCACCCCCGCAACCTTTTGCCTCGGCGGGCTGATAGGTTACCAGACTGATCCCAATAATTGCCGCCAATGTCAGTAACGTCTTTTTCATGTTCTGTCTCCTCTGTTTGATGTACTCTGTTGCAGGTCGGCCAAATTAGAACCGAGCCCAATTGGATGCCACGCATCTTGCATACAGTTCTATTCAACAAACATGCCAGAGCCAAATAGTATTGCATAACACCTTGATATATAAGGATATACTAAAAAAAATTATTGCAACCCCTGTTTTCAGATAAATCCCCTGCTCGGCAAACTGGATATTTTTTATCCAGATTAACAAGCACTCTGAGTACTTTTTATCCAGAGTACTTGTCGGCAGGCCAATATCCACCCCTGGGCCGGAAAATAATGAAAAAAAATCTCCCCTCCCCCTTTCTCTACGCCTCCCCCTGGATCCTGGCGGCCGCCATCGGTATCCTGGTCGCCATTGTCTTTTTCTTTGCCGCAAACAACCTGCAGCGGGAAAAACGGATCATGAGCGAAAACCTTTTCAACAAAGCTCAGGCAATCATCCATTTTATCGGCGCCGGCAGTCGGGCCTCGCGGATAATGGGAGTTCCAGATACTCGTCAGATCCAACCTCTCATTGAACAGGCCTCGGGAGAATCTGACATTATCGCTCTTGCAATCATCAATAGCGATGGAACAATCCTGGCCCATAGCAAGCCCAATCTGATCGGCAGCCGTTTGGACCATCCCCGGCTTAATGACCCGGCCATGCCGCCGAACGGCAGCTTTCGCGTGGTCAAGAGCGAGACCGACGGAAAAACCATCTTTGAAGTGCTGGCCCCTTTTAGACCCTTTAGCCGGGGGCAGGGGCTTTTCAAAAAGCGACAGATGGAGGCTACAGCGAGGAATAATGATCCACTCTACGCACCGCCAGGAAATCCAGACAATTCGATGTTCTGCCCGTCTCCTCAGAAAAGCGGCGCCTGGACCAGCACCAGCAGGCTTTCAATTCTCGTAAGCCTCGACATGACCGAACAGGCGAAAATCATTCGCCAGGATCGTTACCAGATGCTCTCCATCTCCCTTGCCCTGCTGCTGGTGGCCATCGGGGGCTGGATCGCCCTACTTACCGCCCAGAGCCATCGCTCTTCTCAGCAGACCATCAGAAATATGCAGGCTTTTACCGACCTGCTCATTTCCAGATTACCGGTGGGAATCATCGCCACCGGGGCAGATAACCGGATACAAACCTTTAACAGTGCAGCCAGCCGCCTCACCGGCAAAGAACGGGAACAGGCCATCGGCCAGTCACCAGGCGAGGCCCTGCCAGCAATCTTCAACCAGCTCTTTCCCAAAAATCCCGGGGCCCCGGCCTTTATCGACCACGAACTCAGCCTTGACGAGCAAACCGACGAGCCAGTCCATCTCCGGGTCAGCTCCTTGCCGATCAGTAATGCACAGGGAATAAAACTCGGTCGGGTCGTTCTACTGGATGATATTTCAGGGATCAAGAACCTCGAAGAAAGAATCAGGCGGCAGGATCGCCTGGTCGCCCTCGGCAAGATGGCTGCCGGTGTCGCCCATGAGGTGCGCAATCCTTTAAGTTCAATCAAGGGCTTTGCTGCCCTGCTCGGGAGCCGTTTCAGTGAACAAAGCGAGGAGAAACAGGCGGCCAAACTGCTGGTGAACGAGGTGGAAAGGCTCAACCGCAGTATAACCGAACTGCTCACCTACGCCCGTCCCCAGCCCCTCCATCTCAACGAGTTTGCCATTGGGCCCTTCATCGACGATTCTCTCAGACTGGTGCAGAGTGATGCCATGGTCCTCGGGGTAGAGCTGTCGTCCAAAATAGAATTGCGTCAACCCACGGTCGTGCTCGACCGGGACCGGCTCAATCAGGTACTGCTTAACCTGTACCTCAACAGCCTCCAGGCCATGGAAAAGGGCGGCAGACTCACGGTTTGGGTCGGCAAAGGGGAAAAGCCGAACAGGATCGAAATCCGGGTAATGGATACCGGCTCCGGCATAAAAAAAGAGCTACTGGAACGGGTTACCGACCCATACTTCACCACCAAACCAGGAGGAAGTGGCCTGGGCCTGGCCATGGTGCACAAGTTGATTGACGAGCACGGCGGCTCACTACGAATCAGCAGCAGGGAAGGCGAAGGAACCACGGTAAACATCAGCCTGCCAGACGAAGCTTAGAAGCCGTTACAAAATCTTTTATACACTTTCGCGCATTCCTTTACGGCTCCTTATGCCGTTTTGGCCACATACACCCTTCGGGTATAAGTTTCGTTTGAGCAGACAAGCTGCTCAACTCAGCTATAAAATGACCGGATTATTTTGTGACAACGGCTTACTCGGCACGCCCGATCAAAAAAATACCGTAAGTAGCCCGCAGGTTGGGGAGAAGGCGAACGATATTACCTGTTTGCTGTTGCCGGTGAGTATTAATCGCCACCTCTTTCAAAATAGCAATGTCCTTGTCCCTGGCAAAGTTGCGGAAATCCCGCAGGGTGATCACCCTGATGTTAGGAGTGTCATACCATTCGTAGGGCAGTTCCGTGCTTCTCGGCGCATAACCCGCGAAGAGCAACTGCAGACGAATCCGCCAGTAACTGAAATTGGGAAAGCTGACAATGACCTTTTTACCCACAGTCAACAGGGTATTGATGAGGGCAACCGGTTCGTAAACCTGCTGCATGGTCTGACTGATAATAATATAGTCAAAGCTGTCCGGCGAATAATCGGCGACTTCCAGGTTAAAATCTCCTTGAAGCACGGAAAGGCCTTTGGCAATACAAATGGCCACCTCGGCCTCGTGCTTTTCAATGCCGGTGGCCTTGACTCCTTTCTGCTCCTTAAGATACTGAAGCAACTCCCCTTCTCCGCAGCCAAGATCAAGCACCCGCGAACCAGGCTCTATCCAGGAAGCAATTATCCGCAGATCAAAACGCATGGTTTTCCCCTCACTCTCCAGCCGTTTTAATGGCTATCTTTTTTTAACAGCCCCTAAATCCGGGAGAGAAATGCGGCCACCAGAGTATGCAGCCTTTCGTTGGGCAGAAGAAAGGCATCATGACCCCAGTCCGATTGAATCTCACAAAAACTCACATCAAGCCCGTTTCGCTTAAGTACCTTAACCAAAGCACGTGACTGCTCGGTTGGATAAAGCCAGTCCGAGGTAAAGGCCACCACCAGAAAACTGGTGGAAGAGCCCTTGAATGCCCCGTTCAGACCACCAACCGCATAGTCATCAAGATCAAAATAATCCGCAGCCTTGGTCAGGTAGAGAAAAGAATTGGCATCAAAACGTTCGACAAACTTGTTGCCCTGATAGCGCAGGTAGCTCTCCACCTCAAAGCCGGCATCAAAATGAAAGGAAAGGGCATCCCTGCTCCGCAGCTGTCTGCCGAATTTTTGGCGCATGGATTCGTTGGAGAGATAGGTGATATGCCCGATCATCCGAGCCACGGCCAGGCCGAGATCTGGCTTGGCCCCGTCGTAATAATCGCCGCCGCGCCAATGGGGATCTGCCATGATCGCCTGCCGCGCCACCTCATTGAAGGCAATAGCCTGAGCCGAATGTCGGGGCGTTGTGGCCAGGGGAATCGCGGCCCGTACCATCTCCGGGTAACGGGCGCACCAGGCCAGAACCTGCATGCCACCCACCGAACCTCCCAACACCGCAAGTAGCCGGGCGATGCCAAGATGATCGACCAGCGCCTTTTGTACGGTCACCATATCGCCAATGGTGACCAAAGGAAACGACACCCCATAAGGGCGGCCAGTAGCCTGGTTGATCGAGGAAGGCCCGGTGCTGCCCATACAACCCCCCAGAACGTTAGCGCAGATAACGAAATAGCGTTCCGTGTCGATGGCCTTACCGGGGCCGACCATGATCTCCCACCAGCCGGGCCTGGCATCCTCAGTGGTGTAACAGCCTGCCACATGGGAATCCCCGGTTAGCGCATGAACCACAAGAATGGCGTTGTCCTTGTCCGGCGTCAAGTTGCCAAGGGTTTCATAGGCGATGGTCACCGGGCCTAAGCGTTCTCCGCTTTCAAGGACAAGCTCGTGGGGCGGCTCAGCAAAGGTGAAGAATTGTTTCTGGACCAAGCCAGAGCAAGCGCCGTTCATAATCTAATATTCTCCAGTACCCTGTTGGCAGGGTTGATAAAGCTGAGTTGAGCAGCTTGCCTGCTCAAACGAAACTTATGCCCTCTGGGTGCAAGTCTGGCATATATTATGAGATAATTTCAAACCTTACCCCCCCGAACAAATTAGCATATTGTGGCAGACTGACGAAAGAAAAAAAGCATCTTTCACTCTTCACGTTCTCCCTTCTTGCGATAAATCTGCCAATTCCCCGATCAGTTCAGGATGGTTAGAATCTTAAAAGGCCATTTTTTATACTTTGACTTTCCATCCCCTACCACTATAGTATTCTTGCTATCTACCTCATAAAATCCTGCGTGGATTTAAAAAACCCACTTGAAATATTCTGGTAACCTGATTCGCTATACCACTAACTTGAATCTGCACATTATTAAGGAAAACCATGAACAACGACCACAGCTTACCATCCAAGGCCAACACAACCCTGATCATGGAACTCAGCGCCGTAATCCAGCCCGGGTTGCGCAAGGTAGAGGAAGCTCTTGCCTTGGCTTGCGAAACCGGGGCCGAGTCTTATTGGGATCAGCTTCTAACCGCCAAGGAGAGGCTGGCCGAGATTAACACCAACCTGGAAAAATTAATCGCCGACTACGGCAAACAAACGCCGCCCAACGATAGCAAAGAAAATCAGCTTTCTGCACCTGATGCCCTCTCGCACCCCGCCAAGGAGCGAATTCTCTACGCTCCCCACGCCCGTCAGCATCGCCGCCAATATATGAAAATCCTGCTGGTGGAGGACAGCCCCGTCTCCAACGCGATTACCAAGGCAATGCTCGAACAACAAGGCTGGCGGGTCAGCGGGGTATTGAGCGGTCAGGAAGCCCTGGAAAAATTAATGGCGAAATCTACCTACGATCTGATCATCACCGATCTGATGATGGACAACATGAATGGCCTGGATTTGGCCAGGGAAATCAGAAAATTAGAGCGGCAGGACACAAACACCTTGGCCCATATCCGGGAAGGACGACCACCGATTCCGATCATTGCCATCACCGCCAACGATAATCAGGCTACTCCCGGTGAATACCTGGAGGCCGGCATTAACGACATGGTTTTCAAATCAACCAGCCTCGAAAGTCTGATTGCCAGCATTGAGAAACAGATCGACAAGGCCAGCGCCCTGTGATCGCTTACCAATAAATCCAGAACCTCAGGCGGTTAAGTCAACTATTCTAACATTACCCAGCTGCGCCGCGGTCTCAAAACCAACCTTCAACGATTCCAGCATACTGACTCTGGCAACCCGACAAGAAAAATGAACTGACTCGTAGCCAAGCTTACCCAGCAACTCCTCAAGTTCGACAAGCTGCAGGGCCAGATATTCACGCACCTCCTCATTACTCACCACACATTCCCCCTGCAAAGTCTTGCCCTTGGCTCGGAGTTGAATCTGTATCTCCCCTAACCGGCTCATCTCCAGAAAAAAAGAAAGCGTGTATCCACGATCTTCCCCGGTTGCCGCCTGATCCTCGCCTCGATCAAGGCTGACAAGCCACTGTCCCACCCCTGCGCCCATGGCAAAAGCACAGGGAAACAGGAGAAACTGCGCCTGCCGTGCCGAGGCGGGCAGAGCATTAAAGTCGTCCTGCAATTCCAGAAGCAGACCAAGCTTCTGCAGCGAAGCAGCGTTTCCTTTCCCAAGAAGCCCGCCCCGATCTTCGCCCAGCAAAGCGACCAGTTGATGGAATTTCCCTACATCGGGCCCTCCGCCCAACATGGCCAGCAAACGGATAATCCGACCAGAATCAGCCTCCGGCCCAATAGCGGCATTGGCGAAGTTTTGCAGGGCTACGGCCTGATCGGCCAAACTTGATTCCGCGTCTGCGAGCAAGGCCAAGCCAAGCAAGATCCGTAATCCTTTGCCCATGGCGGCAGGATCAGCACAATACTGGCGAAGAAGTTCCTGAGCCGCCCCTTTTTTATCAGCCACCCGAAGCCACAGAGGTTCCGTCTCCTGCACCTCAAACCAAAGAGCGCTCCCAGGCTTAAGCGCCACCTCACTGCGTGCCGCAACAATCTGCCCGCCGATTTCAAGCAGAACCTGGCCCTCCGCAGTTAGGCCCTTCACCTCACCCCGGACTACCTGCCCTTGCCCGAACAACAATGGTGCCGACAAAGCAGACTTGTCGCTATCCTCGTTCCGTCCTGCGACAGGCAGCTGTATCCCCTTGAGCAGAAAGGGGGATTCTCCGATTTTCATGTAGTCCCCGCCTTATTTGCGTGGTACCAACAATATCTGTGAAAGTTACCTGTGAAATATCTATGGGAATTATTGTAGAGGCAACATCACCCGAACCTCCAGACCGCCGCCAGGGTGAGGCTTGAGAGAGAAACTTCCCCCATGATTGCTAACGATCCGTTCAACCAGGGTCAGTCCCATGCCGGTTCCGTAAGTTTTAGTGGTAAAAAACGGATCTTTGACCTTATCCAGATAGGATTCCGGGATACCAGGTCCGTTGTCGATAACCGAGACACTGGCCTGCCCTTCGGCCGCAGCCAGGATAATACTCAACCTGCCTCCATCGGACATGGCCTCTATCGCATTCTTGAACAAGATGATAAACATCTGGCGAATCTGATGCATGTCCCCCTGGATAATCAGCTCCGGATCTGCACCTTCCATTTCCCAGGTTACGCCATTTTTCACCATACTTGTCTGGAGCAGAAGGGCGGTTTTCTCGATCACTGCGCCAAGAGAGAGCGCTTCCTTGTGAATCTCGCCCTGCTTGACAAAATCAAAAAGATCCTCCAGGATGGCCTCCACCCGCTCTGTTTCGTGAATAATAACATTCAGGTATTTTGTCCATTCAGGATCGATATTTTTTTTGTCCAGGATGCGGGAGACCCCGCCGATGGAGGTAATGGGATTTCGGATAATGTGGACTAACTGGGCCGCCATATGGCCCAGAGCTGAATAGCGCTCCGCCTCGACCAACAGATCCTTGCTCCGGTCAAGTTCCTGATTCACCGCCTCAAGTTCGGCAATCTTGCGCTGCCGCTCGTTGTGCAGAAGACTCTGTTCAATAGCAAGACTGGCCTGACTGGCAAACAGCTCCAAGGCGCTGATGTGACTTGCCTCAATCCCCATCCTGGTCACATAATTGTCGGCAATAATTACCCCAAAGGAACGGCCAGGTGAGTACAGGGGTACAACAACAAAATAATCCTCATCCAGGATATTAATAAGATCCCGGGGCACAGCAACAGCAGGAACGACCTCCTCCGCCTTTACCCTGTGTCTATGAGTCATGGCCCAGGTCTTCAGCTTGTCGTCACTATTCCTGCCACGCCGCTCAATGAGCACAGGCACCCAGCCGTTTTCAGGCGCGACCTTGTAACTTCTCCGACGCAGCGCGGCGCAGATCAAGAGGTTTTCCTTGTCCTCGACCGAAACCACCAAGGCCCTGGCGATATTGTTGACCATGGCATCCTGGGTAGTGTTAGTTTCCTTGAGGTTGTCAACAATCTGCAAAAAGTCAAGTTTCCGTTTCTCAATCTCCTCCCAGACCCGTCCTGCTTCTTCCCGAGAACTCGGGCCAATGGCCATCCGCCCCCGTAAAAAACGGCCATCCTCATCAAACATGACCAAAAACGCCCGGTTAAAACCCAATCCCTCCTGAGAGGTAATTCCCACCAGAACAGTCCGCAGTATCTGGTCAAGCTCACCAGTACTCAGATAAACGGTATTCATCTTCACCGATAACTGATGCAGAAGCTGCATCCGAGAATGTGCCTCTTCCAGTTCTTCCTGATATTTCCTGTTCTCAAAAATCAAACGCCGCTTTTCCAAGGCCTTGCGCGCCACATAGAATATTTCTTCAAACTGCACCGGCTTGGAGAGATAGTCCGTAGCCCCCTTGCGCATACAATCCAAGGCCACCCGCAAGTCGGCTACGCCGGTGAGCATGACCACGGCAGCATCGGGATACTTCTCTACGATCTGGGGTAAAAGAGAAAGGCCATCGGTATCAGGAAGACCTATATCCAGAATAACCAGGGCCACATTACGAGAGGCCATCACCTGCATAAGCTCGGCCGCCGAGGCACATTCCGCCACGGGCAGGCCATGTTCTGCAAAATAGTACCGGAGTGGCTCACGAATGGCCGCATCATCATCAACAATGGCGACAATCTCGCCGGATTGCAGCAGCTGTCCCAAAGAAAGGGAAACGTGTTGATGCAACCCGGAAACCGAAGCAACGACCATAGAAACACCCTGCGACCCTGAAAGCCAAACCCATTAAGCTACAAAAAAATATCGCATCCCCGAAAATTATTCAAGAATGCGATATTTCTATGCAAAATAAAATTACATGAAAACCGACAATTACATTTCAACGAGGAGCTTGTTGCTGTCCTCATTCCAACGAGCCACCAGCCACCAAAGGGCCATGAGCAAAAAAACTACCGCCAGGGTGCCGCCGTAACCAAGGAAGGTGTTCGGCATATAAACAAAGGTGCCCAGCTTGCCTGCGTTGGTGATCCCTTCATTTACATAGGCATCCATCCCTTCGAAATCGCTGACGGAAAACCACTTGTTCATCAAAGAGTTTGAAATCCCAAACAAAGGCACCACAATCCACAGCTTGATCTGACCTTCGCCAACCCGCCAGAGAGTGCCGGTTCCGCAACCGCCGGCCAGAATTGCCCCGAAACCGAAAATAATGCCGCCAACTACGCCGCCCCAGCCAAAGGTGCCGCGCACATAATGTGCTACATCGAGGGTCCCGCCAGCCTTGACGATCACCCCACCGATAGTTAACAGGACGACGCTCAAAGCCACCGACTTGGCCATAGTGGCATTACCGGTCATATGCGGTTCACGAAAGCCCTGAATCATACACCAGCGGCCCCGCTGCATAGTGTAGCCAAGACCAGCCGCTAACAGCAGCACCCCACCCATCTTGGTCAACGCCTCAGTGGCCGTGTAGGTGTAGGCCCCCCAGATCATGACCAGCAGGGCTATAATACCCAGCACCACCTGGGTTGCGAAAGAAACTTCGATGGTCTTGGCCCCACCACTTCCCCAGGTGATATTTTCCATTTCCCAATAAGTATACTTCAGACCAATAATAGCACCACCAATGAGACCAGCCATCATGGCAAACCCGCCTGCAGACAGACTGCCAATCGCATTGTAGAATCCGCCCACATTACAACCACCGGCCAGGGCTGCGCCAATTCCCATCAGGGTACCGGCAACCACCCCCTTAACCATTTCCAGAACCGGCGGAAAGCGGAAGGCAAAATTATTACCAAAACAAGCGGAAAGAAAGGCGCCCCCCACAAAACCGAGACCAATTATAGAACCACCATGAGTGAAGATGGAGGCAGGGACATCACTATAAATACCGGCCCCATAAAGTATCCAATCCGCCCAGTTGCGCACCGCCCCGGTCGCACCCCATGGTCGGTACCAGGCCATAAGCATGACACTTAGAAAGGCAACGATCATCCCGGAGGTATAGGGATTCCACTCATCCTTGCACAATTTTTTGTAAAGTTCCTTGGCCGCGTCGCCAAACCCGCTGCTTCCACTCATAATCGTTCTCCTCTCCGATTTTTTTCTGAAAACTACAAGCTTCGTTTCCGACATTACCCTAAACAACACACGGAAGGCTACCCCCTCCAAATTACGTTGCAATCCTTATCCAGAATAGTCCCATTTACCCGGTGACACTCACTCTTGTCAAGCCGTGAAAAATCTTATGTCACCCCACCATAAACACAACCACAATGTGCCACACAACAAAGATAATAAGCAACTAAAAAAACGGGTTGAATCTCCCCGAACATTCCGCCAGATTATATACACAAATTCCCTTGACATGATCTGCGGATTTTTGGTAGAGACTTATTCACCCCTTCGCAGAAGGCTGCGTTCTTCTCGACGTAGAACAGGCAAAGGCATCGCCGATATAACCATAAACAATGCCACTTTTTTTAGATTTTTTTTAGGAATTAAAAACCATAATCTTTTCCAAGGAGGAAACCATGAGCGACGATTGCAAGAAAGCCCCGGATGGAATCACCCCGACCCGTACCCTGGATGCAAAGGGTTTAAGTTGCCCCATGCCTCTGCTGCGAACCAAGAAGGAAATGGACAAGCTTAACTCCGGGGATATCCTCGAAGTGCTTGGCACCGATCCTGGCTCCCGCAACGACCTGCCTGGCTGGTGTACCCGGGCCGGCCACGAGTTTTTAGGGGAGAAGGAAGACACCGGCTTCATTCGTTTCTACATGAAAAAACAGTAAGCACCTCAAACGGTATGGCGCAGGGACTCTTATTGGCCCCATGCGCCTTTTAATTTTTCACCCAGGAGGCAGGAAATGGCTAAAAGTTTAGGTATCTTTGTCACTTCTCCCCAGAACATGCGGCACATCATGGGGATAACCAGGGCCGCTAAGGCCAAAGGCTCTAAGGTAAAAGTTTTCTTTACCTGGTACGGCGTTCATTTGACCAAATGTGCAAATTTTCAAACCCTGTGCGAGCTGGCCGATGATGTTTCCATTTGCGTGGACAGCTACAAAAAGTGCGGCTATGATCCAGCCGATATACCCAAGGGACTCGAAGCCAAAGACATGGCCACCCAGGGCCAGCACGGCGCGATTATTGAAGACTACGACTGCTACCTGACCTTATAAGGAGAAACCCATGTCGAAGAAAGTAGGCTTTCTGCTGGCAAACAAGGAGTACACCCTGGACGGCACCCGCTCCGCCCTGGGACTGGCTGTAGAGAACATGTATGCGTATGCCTATGTCCTGAACAACGAACTCACCGACGTAAGCGACTACCATAAAGAGAATATCGAGTGGATCCGCGACATGGAAGGCGAGGTGTACACTACGGTGGATGCCAACGTTGAGAATTTAGGGATGCCAAAGATCACCATCGAAGAAATCGGAAAACAACTCCGCGATCTCGATTATATCATTCCCTACGGCATCATGCGCTCAGACAAGAGCTGAACCAACAAACAAGGAGTGCCTCCAATGAAACTCTTGAATGTATATCGTTCTGAACCCAATGACGACACCAAGAAACTGGCGGAGATCGTCTCCGAAGGTCGTGACGCTGAGTCCTTTGATCTCAATGTTGAAAGCCCTGATTACGACACCTTGGTAGACAAGGTTTTCGCTGCCGACCAGACTATCTGCTGGTGGTAAACAAAACTTTTTCAGTCGATACTGATTAAAAAAATCCTGGTCATATCGACCGGGATTTTTTTTGCACCAAAGATCTGGTTTTTTCCGCATGATATGTAAGATAAAGGCAAATTAAAAATTAACGGGCACCCCTATGAAACCAGCTTATTTTTTTCTGCCCGTTTTCCTTTTCATCACCTCTTGCCTGCAAAGTTCTTTGGCTACAGGCCAGGAACTTGCCTACCAAGGAACTCACGTCCTCACTTACAGTACCATGGGCCGCCTTGCCGCTGCCTATAAAGAACGTAGCGGGGTAACGGTTTCCGTTATGGGAGGCGGCTGTTCTGATGGGATTGTAGCGATCACCAAAGGTCGGGCGACCATGGGCGGTCTCTGCTGCCCTTTAAAACCGGAAGAAAAAAACCAGGGACTTGTACCCCACGCCGTGGCCCGTGATATCAAGGTGGCCATCGTCAATTTCATCAATCCGCTGTCCAATCTTACCTCCAGTCAGTTACGCGAGATCCACCAGGGGAAAATCACCAACTGGAAGGAACTGGGCTGGATTGACCGCCCTATTGCTGTGGTCTTGCGCAAGCACTGTCCTGACCGGCGTGAACCGGTGCGTAATTTTCTTGGACTGGACGCTGGGCTGAAAAAACTCGCGCCCAAGGCCATCACGGTTGATACTGACATGCAGGTGCTTAATTATGTAAAGCGTTTTCCCGCAGCCATCGGCATAACCAGTGATGTCTTTGTCAAGGATCGGGAACAGGAAATACGCCGCCTTGCGATAGACGGGATCACCCCAAGTGTGGCCGCCGTTGAATCAGGCCTGTATCCCTTTGCCGAACTAATGTACATAGTCACCAAAGGCAAGCCCGACCAGGACACCGGTAAATTCCTTGATTTTATCCGTAGCCAGGCTGGCCGGAAAATCATCAGAGAAAATCTGGCGGCTCCATGAAATCCTTCTCCTTCGCTCCCCGCACCATGTCACGCAAGATTGTGGCGGTTATTATCATCACCACTCTGACCGCAACTCTGACTCTGATTCCAGCCCTTTTTTTTATTCTCCGCGACGGCATGCGAGATCAGCGTCAGCGCCATCTGGCTGGAGTCCGGCACATGGTGGCGCAACTGATCGAGGAAAACCAGCGCACGGTCAAAAACTATGCGGTTCTTTTCGCCACCGACCGACAGCTTAAGGACAACCTGTACTATTATGCCGAACTGGCTGGAGAACGGGAACATCCAGCCAACGCTGTTCACCATCTGCGGGAGTCGTTCGGTTTGCAGCATATCGAACTTGGTGATCGCCAGGGCAGGGTCGTAGTTGATGCGACCAGACCGGCACGGCAGGATGAGGATATGTCCGCCGATCCCTTAGTAAGCAAGGCTATGGCCGGCGAGGTTGTCGTCGGCATCGAGCCGCATCAGGACGGCTTTCTGCTCAAAGGCGTAGCCCCGATTTATCACGATGAAGGGCAGCTCATCGGCACCATAACCACGGGTCTGGCCCTGAACAACGAATTTGCCGCGATGATCAAAGGGCTAAGCGGAGCGGAGATTGCCATCGCCGACCGCAATGGCCGGATTATCGCCGCCAGCCTGCCAGCACTGCTCGGCAAAACAGAACCCGTGAACATGGCAGGCTTCAGCCAGGGCGGGTATCAAGTTATGGCCCTGCCCTTTGTGGACATTCGCCAACGACCGTTGGGGCAGGTGGTCATTATGATCAAAGACCCCTTACCGGCTATCCTCCGGCAGGCAACCATGGCCATGATCTCCATTCTGTTAGGCATTTCTTTTCTCTCCATCATGGCCACAGTTTTTATCCTGCGCCGGGTTCTGGCCCCCATTGCCGAACTTCGAGCCGGTGCGGAAAAAATCGGACGCGGTCATTTTGAACACCGGCTGCCGGTTGTCGACAGCGATGAACTGGGCAGTCTGGCCGAGGCCTTCAACTCCATGGCGGCCAACCTTCAGCATAAGAGGGTAGTGGAAGAGAAATTAAAACATGCCGAACGCCTTGCTTCCATAGGTGAATTCACTGCCGCCACCGCCCATGAACTTAACAACCCCATCGCCAACATAATCGGCCTGATCAAAGTAGTGCGCAAGGATTTGCCAGTCGACAATCCCTTAGTTGAAGATCTTGACCTGCTGGTCAAGGAGGCAAGCCGCTGCGGCGCCATTGTCCGGGATCTTCTCGTCTATTCCCGCTCTTCCCGACCAAATCTGGAAGCAGTTGACCTTAACCTGCTGATTCAGGAGACGATTCTTGCCGTGTCTCCACGTTATCTGAAAAACAAGGATATTCATCTTGATTTTCTACCAATAGCGCCAGACCAGGCCAGACTGGTAGCAGACCCGGTGCAGATAGGCCAGGTGTTGAGTAATCTGCTGATCAACGCGGCCCAAGCCATTACCGGCCCTGGGGAGATCACCATCCGGGTGACAGTAGAACGGCCCGACCACCTGACAGTCAGTATCGCCGATACCGGCTGCGGCATTTTGCCAGAGCATCTCGACAAAATTTTTTATCCCTTTTTCACCACCAAGAAAACCGGCGACGGCACTGGGCTCGGCTTGGCCGTATGTTATACCATTATACAAAGCCACAACGGCTCCATTGAAGCTATCGTCAGACCTGGCGGCGGCAGCGTATTTACCATAACCTTGCCACGAGAACAACCATGACAACAGAGCCATTTACCATTCTCGCGGTAGACGATGAAGAGACCATGGTGCGGATATTGAGGAGAACCCTTAGCGGGGCTGGTTTTGCCGTGGAAACCTGCAATGAGGCCAACGCTGGCTTAACCCGGCTGCAGGAGGGAGGCATTGATCTTTTGATCACCGACCTGATGATGCCGAAGGTGGATGGCTTTGCCCTGCTTGAAGCGGCAAAGGCGGCTGACCCCGAAACCATCGTCATTGTCATTACCGCTTTTTCCTCGGTAGAATCGGCGGTAAAAGCCATGAAACTCGGGGCCTATGATTTCATCCCCAAGCCCTTTGACCCTGAACATCTGCTGCTGGTGGTGCAGCGGGCTATTGACAATCGGCTGCTGCGGCAGGAAAACCTCGGTCTAAAAAAAGTGCTGGCCGAACGAGACCACCAAAGCCGGATCATCGGGGTTAGCCGGGCAGTCAATCAAATGCGACAGTTCATTGACAAGGTCAAGGATTCCGAGGGCACGGTGCTAATAACCGGCGAGTCAGGCACAGGCAAGGAACTGGTGGCCAGGGCGATCCACAACGGCAGCCGCCGGGCAGGTGGCGCTTTCGTACCCATAAACTGCGGAGCCCTGCCAGACGAATTACTTGAATCTGAGCTGTTCGGCTACGAAAAGGGCGCCTTCTCTGGAGCAATCAACCGGAAGATCGGGCTGCTGCAGATGGCAGACCACGGCACCCTGTTTCTTGACGAAGTCGGCACTATCAGCCAGATGATGCAGGTTAAGCTGCTGCGTTTTCTCCAGGACCGAAGCTTCATGCGCTTAGGCGGCAATGATTTGCTCAGGGTCGAGGTAAGGGTGCTGGCGGCGACCAATGAAAACCTGGTTGCCGCGATCAAGGCCGGCAGTTTTCGTCGCGACCTTTATTACCGCCTTAATGTCATAACCGTCGACGTGGCGCCTCTGCGGGATCGTCGGGAAGATATCCCCCTTCTTTGTCGACATTTTCTTGAGATGCATGTCCGCCGCGCAGGTAAAAAAATCAACGGTCTGGCCGACGAGGCCATGAAGATGCTGATGTCGCAAACATGGGAAGGAAATGTTCGCGAACTGGAAAACTGCCTCGAATATGCTGTTGCCATGTGCGAAGGAGAGCAAATCAATGTCCGCGACCTGCCTCCAGGCATATTCAATGCCCCTTTTGAAAGTCCTGATTCAAGCCAAACCTCGAACCAGGCATGTCTTTCCCTGACAGAGCTTGAGGCCATGCACATCAGGCGGGTGATGGACAGCGTCGGCGGGAACAAGAGCCAGGCCGCGAAAATACTGGGCATTGACTATACCACCATGCTGCGCAAGCTAAAACGGGCCGGTGTCTGAAATGTAAGCGTTCAGCAGAAACAAAAAATACCGCTCATATGAAAGGTAAACGTTCAGCAGTGCCGCAGATGCGAGAAAGAGGTCTGCGAAGTGTGCTATTGCACATGAGCAGGCCGATGACTGTCAATCATCGGCAGCAGTGCCGATAACGCAGATGTGGTGCCGCTGAACGTTTACCTGAAATCAGGCAACAGCCAGTCTGCCACCGGTCATGCGGAAGGTGCGGTTAGTTGTGGCTGCCAGGGCGGTGTTGTGGGTGACAATCACAAAAGTGACTCCCCGCTCCCGGTTCATATGACGAAAAAATCCCATAATTTCTGCCTCGGTGTCTTCGTCAAGGTCGCCGGTAGGTTCATCGGCCAGAATGATCTGCGGCTCGTTGATAAAGGCCCGGGCGATAGCTATCCGCCGTTGCTGGCCGCCTGACAGTTCCGCCGGATAGGCTCCGGCCTTATCCGCCAGACCAACTTCTTCAAGAAGCTGTACCGCATCTTTTCTGCCCCTGCCACCTTTGCTGTACATGGTGGGTAGCAGCACGTTTTCCAGGGCGGTCAGGGTCGGCATCAGACTGGCAAACTGATAGATGAAGCCCAGCGTGCTGTTGCGCAAGGCGGCAAGCCGGTCGTCGCTGATTTCTTGCAGATCTTCACCAGCCACGGTTATGGAGCCAGCCTCAGGTGCGGTCAACCCACCCATGAGACTCAAAAGGGTGGTTTTGCCGCTGCCGGAGTGGCCAACGATGGAAACGAATTCTCCGCCTTTAATCGCAAGGCTGACATTGTCCACCGCCTTAAAAAGCTCTTTTCCTGCCCGATAGGTTTTACTCAAGTCTTTGATTTTGATCACTTCATTCACCCTTACGAATAGCCAGGTACGGCTCCATCCGGCTGCTACGAAAGGCGGGCCAGGCTGCGGCAGCTACCCCGCTGATCAGGGCCACAGCCAAGGCGCCCAGGGCTGCCAGTAAAATGTATCCTGTGTCCGGCCAGAGATATGGGAGCTTGAAAGCGATCCGGATGGGCTCCCGGCAGACAAGGAGGAGGCCGCCGCCGGCAGCAAGGCCAATGAGACCTCCAGCCAGGGAGAGCAGGGCCGCCTCAATAGTAATCAAACTGAAGATGTCGCACCGCCTGGCACCCATGGCCCGGAGAAGGCCGATTTCCCGCTGGCGCTCGTTAACGGCCATGGAGAAGACAATACCGATCAGGATCACGGTGATCAGCCACAACACCAGGCCGATGCCGCCGATGGTTTGAATCAACACCTGCAACTGCCGCTTGACCGCCCCGATAACATCCTGCGAGGTCAGGGCCTTGACCCCTTCAACCTCATATTCCACAAACACCTTGGCCCGTTCCGGAGTAATAGCCGGGTCAAGTTGCACCAAAACGGTGGAGATTACATCCTCACCTATTTTCAGGGCCTGATCCGGGGTTTTCTTGGAATTGCGGATCATCTGCCGAGCGGTACCCATAGTCATGAAAGCGGCATGGTCGATGTATTCCAGGCCAGTGGTTTCCAGATCGCCCACCACGGTGAGCGGGGTGTCAAAATACTTCATGGTCACGCCTGTGGCCACAGGAATGGAACGACCGATGATAGTTTCGTTGTCGGCCAGCGGACGCTTGATCGCATCCTTAAGCCAGGAGCCGATGGTGAAGTCGGTTTGCTGGTCAAAGGCGATGAGCAGGACATCCACAAAGGTGCAACACTCAAAGTCTGAGGATTTAAGAAAAAGCTGCGGGGTTGCCTGCAGCACCCCCTTGACCCGCCGCACCTTGGCAAGAACCGCTTCCGGCATGTAAAAGACCGAAGGCTTGCCAGCGATGAGCGTCGAGCGGGCGCTGTCTTCATAACCTTCGGGCACGATCATCAGATCGGCACCCAATCGTTGCGCACCGAGGGTAATACTGGTGGAGATGCTTTTCATGGCTATGGCGCCGGCAAAAATCAGGCCAACCACCAGAGCAAGGGACAGAGCCAAGGCCACACTTCTAAAACTTTTGCGAGAAAGATTCCTGATAGCCAGGGAAAGCTGGTGCATGGGCGAATAATCCTGTGCTTAAGCGGGAGGCCTGCCAGGGGCAGGAGATAAAAAAAACGCGGCAGCGTCCACCCTGTAAGGAGGAAAAAGGTGAAATATGGACGCCCCCGCGTTTAGAGGTAAGATCAGCTCTATTTTACTTTTTTTTGTCCCAGGCCACCTGGATGCCGCAAATGAAGACCTCGCGTTCCTTGCCGATCGCCGGGTCAACGCCGCTGGCGCCATGACAGCCGGCGCACATCGAAACGGTGCCGATGGTCTTCTTGGTTTCCAGGTTGATGACCACATACTCGGAATCCTTGAATTCCTTGGCCGGAGTCCGACGAGCCGCGACAATCAGATACTTGTTGTCCGGGGTGGCAACGGCATCGTGGGCATCATAGTTGGCACCGATAACATAGGTCTCTTTCACCTTAAGGGTTTTAGCGTCAACCGCATAGACCCGGCCACTGTGCACCCCGCTGCCGAGTGAGCCGGTGGAGGACTGGTAGATGGTCTTGCCGTCCGGGCTGAACTCGCCGCGGTGGAGGAATTCGTCGCCGCCTGGTTTCAGTTCGTTGAGCTTTTTGCCGGTTTTCACATCGTAAGTATACATCTTGTGATCTTTCATATCGGTGGTGATCACCGTGTTGCCATCAGCAGGAACCTTGACGTTGCAGAGGTAGGTCGCCTTGTAGTTGCGGTCCATGAGTTTCGGCTTAAGCGGGTTGGAGATGTCGAATTTCTGAATATCCCCCTGCCCCATCGAACTGAAATAGAGCTTGCCGTCAGCGGCAATCTGAGAGCCGCAATAGCGGGTCGCATCGGCGGAGACCTTGGTTTCGGCGACCACCTTGGGGTTGAGCCGGTTCTGGATGTCGATGGTGTAGAGCATGCTCTGATCCCAGGTGGGATAAAAAATGTACTTGTTGTCAGCGGACATCTGAATTGCGTCAGCCTGCTCGTTGTTAGGCATGGGCAGCCGGCCGACCGTTGCTCCGGAAACCATCTCGCGATTAGGATCGATGGTTAGATTGGTGAAAACCATGTGGCCGCCACGGCCTGCAGAATAAAAGGTGCCTTTGTAAAGCGGCTTGAGACCGTCGGCTGCCGGAAGATTTTTCGGCAGGCTGACAACAGCCCCAACAGTAATTGCCGCAAAAACAGCGGCAGCAAGGCACGAGGTAATCATCTTGCGGTTAAGTGTCTTTTTCATCTTTCTCTTCCCTCCGTTGTTGTTGGTAAATACCTGGTTAGTTTACTTAGTCCTGAACAGGTTATTGTTTACCGGCCCATTTCATGCCCAACCCATTGCAGATATTGTACCAGTCGGATATTTACTCGAAGAATAAAACCACAATGTAGTGTTGGCGCGAGATGGCGAGGAGGATTAGCTAAGGGCAGGCAAACTATCCTGCTTGACGCTCTATGGCATATTGCCATAGATGAGACAATTCGCCATATGGCATTATGCCATAAAGCGAATAAAAGAAGGAGTAACGACGATCAACATTTTCACCCATAATATCGCCAGATACTCATGCAAACTGCACTACGCCTTGATCTGTTCATCCGCGAGCATCCGGTCAAGAAAATCAAGAAGGAACTGACGCTGGGCCGGGGTGGAATAGCTGATGCATGTGCAATGCAGATTACTCTGACTCCGGACGAGAAATTCGGCGATCAACCTGTTGCGCCCCAACTCGATCCCGAAAAAAAATGGCCCGCATTGCTCATGTCCCTGCTGAGCTTCGGCCAGCAGATCATCGGGCACCGGCAGCCAGAACATCCCCTCCATAGGGGCTGACTGCACGGTCCGCTGCAAATAGGATTCCAGATTATCCTGTTCCTCTTGACTCAATTCATCAACAACAAACTGACGCATAATCTTGCTCCCTGGTAAACGATTACGTGTTCCGCTGCATTCGTGATTATTTGCTCGATCTTCTACCTGACAACCCTCATGCAACTGAGACTACGCTAACAGTACCAGAACTGCCCCCGACTGTCATCAGAGAGACTGAGCAGCTACCTTTATATTTGACAAACTCCATGCCTAACGGTATCTTTTGCGCCAAGTTAATTCCCTTATAAAAAAAGGAGCAGCGGATGAGCAGCCCCTGTCTTTTCTGCAAGATCATTGCCGGGGAAATCCCGGCAAAAAAACTGTTCGAAGATGAGGATGTCTTCGCCTTCTGGGACATCTCTCCTCAGGCCCCCACGCATTTCCTGGTGATCCCCAAAAAACATCTCAGCGGCCCAGGCGCGATATTAAATGAAGACGAAGCGCTCATCGGCAAGGTAGTCCGGATCGGCGCACAACTGGCCAGAGAAAACGGCGCGGAACAATGCCGTCTGGTCATGAATAACGGGGCCGAGGCGGGACAAACCGTCTTTCATCTGCATCTCCACGTTCTCGGCGGCCGGCCCATGTCCTGGCCGCCGGGCTGAAATTACAACCCTAAAGGCCTGCATATCCCATGCCCCCTGTCATCGCATTCATCGGCAAACCAGACTCCGGCAAGACCACGCTTCTTGAAAAGCTTATCCCGGAATTAAGTCGGCGCGGCTACCGCATCGGCACCATCAAGCACCATGTCCACACCTTTGAAATGGACAAGCCCGGCAAGGACACCTGGCGTCACAAGCAAGCCGGGGCCAGAACCGTAGCCCTGTCTTCCCCGACCGGTCTGGGCATTATCCGCGATGTGCCGGAGGATTTGAGCATTGAAGAGCTGGTGGGCCGCTATTACGGCGATATTGATCTGGTGATCACCGAAGGCTACAAACGACTGGGGCTGCCCAAGATCGAGGTCTTTCGCCAGACCTTGCACGCCGAACCCCTGCCTGATCGCGATGAAACCTGGGTCGCCATGGTCAGCGACACTGCTGGGCCCAAAGATCTTCCCTGCTTTGCCCTGGACGATATCATCAGTCTGGCTGATTTCCTCGAGGAACAATTCATCAAGCCCTTTCCCAGGCAAAAAACCAGCCTGCTGGTAAATGGTCAACCGGTCTATCTCAACTCCTTTGTAGAGAGCTTTCTTCGCCAGGCGATCACCGGCATGACCTGTTCGCTCAAAGGATGCCAGAACCCGGAAGAAATTATTATCACTATTCGTCAGGCTCCAGAGAAATGATTTCCCAGGTTGCCGGGGTAATTCTCGCAGGCGGCAAAAGCTCGCGCTTCGGGAGCAACAAGGCCCTGGCCATCCACCAGGGCACCGCTCTGATCCAGGGCATCACCCACAGGCTGGCCAGGCTTTTCCCGGAAACGCTGATCATCACTAATACCCCTGAAGAATACGCCTTTCTTGACTGGCCCATGGCAGCCGATCATTACCAAGATTGCGGGCCCCTGGCCGGAATCCATGCCGCCCTGCGGGCAGTCTCCCAGCCCCGCGCCTTTGTCTGCGGCTGCGACATGCCGTTGCTCAACCAGGAGCTTATCCGCTTCCTTTGCGCATTACCCGGAGAGCATGATGTAGCGCTGCCCTGGCTGCCCGAAGGACCGGAACCCCTGTATGCGGTCTACAGCAAAAAGGCCCTGCCGGTCATTGAGGAAAACCTGGCCTTAAACCATTGCAAGATCAGCACCTTGTATGAAAAGCTAAGCCTCCGCAAAGTCAGCGCCGAAGAAATCCTGCAGATCCTCCCGGATTTTACCACCTTTCAGAATATCAACCACCAGCACGACCTTGCCCGTCTTGCCAGCATGGGGTCGTAATCTATGCCGATTTTCTCCCTCAAGGAGGCCCAACGGCTGATTGTCAGCCATTGCTCTGTCCTGGCGACGGAGGCCATCCCATTATCGGAAGCCGGGAATCGCATCGCAGCCCAAGTCATCAGGGCCACCCATGCCGTGCCTGACTTTGCCCGCTCTGCCATGGACGGCTATGCTGTCAACAGCCATGACCTGACCAGCAACCCAAAAGAGCCGGTAACCTTAAAGGTGACAGGTGAGATTGCCGCAGGCACCACCGATCTGCCAAGGCTTGCCAAAAAAACCGCCATCGCCATCATGACCGGCGGAGCCTTGCCGCCAGGAGCGAATCAGGTTGTCCCCTTTGAAAGCTGCCAGCGCCAAGAAGGCCTGGTGCTGGTTAACAGCCCGCCTCGTCCCGGTGCCTTCATCCGCGCCCGAGGCACAGACCTCGCCGCCAGACAAATCATTGTCCGGGCCGGTGCCAGGATCGAGGCCCAGCATCTCCCCCTCCTTGCCGAAAGCGGTCTGGCCCAGGTTCCCATTGTTGCCCGTCCGGAACTGGCTATCATCTGTACAGGCAGCGAATTGCTCGACACAGCTGACACCCCGGAAACCGGGCAGATCATTAGCGGCAACCGTTTTCTGCTTGCCGCTCTCATCAAGGATGCAGGGGCAACCTCTCTGAATCTTGGCCTGGTGGCCGATGACTGCGAGCAGATTGTCGCCACCCTGCACGATGCCCTACATGGCCCGGCCCAAGCGGTACTCACCACCGGCGGCATGGGGCCAGGCAACTACGATCTCCTGCCCCAGGCTTTTGCCAAACTCGGGATTCACCCCTTGTACACCTCACTGGCAGTCCGGCCTGGGCGCTCGACCATGTTCGGCCTTTACAAAGGCAAACCAGTCTTTGCCCTGCCCGGCCCGCCGCCTGCGGTCTTCCTGCTCTTTCACGAACTTGTCCTACCAGCCTTGCGCAAGATGCAGGGTCAACAGCATCCCTTGCGCCCACTTCTGCGCGCCACCCTCACCACCTCTATCCTGCTGAAAAAAACCGGGCTACTTAACCTGAAAGGCGCGGTGGCCCAAATAAACGGCAAGACCCTCACCGCCCGACCAACCCATAAAAACGAGGCGGCCAACGCCATCATTCATCTGCCCTCAAACCGGAGGCATTTGCTGGCCGGGGAAGATGTCTCCCTGCGTCTCTGCACCCCTGACTTTTAACCAGGCCCAAGTTTTAAAGAGGATATCCATGCTCGAATTACGCTTTATCAGAGAAAACCTGAACCTCGTCAAAGAGAAACTCACCTTCCGGGGGATCACCGATTCCCGCATTGACGATTTTGCCGCCATCGACCTTCAGCGCCGCACCCTGCTTTCTGAGGTGGAATCGCTGCGCAACAAACGCAAGACCGCTTCCCAGGAAATTGGCGAACTTAAAAAAGCGGGGGTTGACGCCGAAGGCCCCATGGCCGCAATGCGTCAGGTGGGAGAGAAGATCAAGGAGATCGAAAACGATCTGGTCAGCCTGGAGGAAGATCTGCAGAGCATCGTTCTGACCCTGCCCAACCTCTGCGACGATTCCGTACCCCGTGGCGCAGCCGACACCGACAACCTGGAAATCAAGCGTTGGGGCACGCCGCCGCAATTCACCTTTACAGCCAAGGCCCACCATGAGCTGGGTGAAGCAGCCGGGATCATCGATTTTGAACGGGCGGCCAAACTCTCCGGGGCCCGCTTTGCCGTGCTGAAAGGCTTTGCCTCCCGTCTGGAGCGAGCCCTGATCAACTTTATGCTCGATCTCCACACCCAGAGGCATGGCTACACAGAGATCCTCCCCCCATTTCTGGTAAATTCCCAGACTATGACCGCCACCGGCCAGCTGCCGAAATTCGAGGCAGATCTCTTCCGCATCAAGGATTGGGATCTTTGGCTGATCCCCACGGCCGAGGTGCCGGTGACCAATCTGCACCGGGACGAAACCCTGGCCGAGCACGAACTCCCAATCAAGTACACGGCCTACACCCCCTGCTTCCGTTCCGAGGCCGGAGCCTATGGCCGCGATACCAGGGGGCTGATCCGCCAGCATCAGTTCGATAAAGTTGAGCTGGTGAAATTCACTACCCCGGAGACCTCAGGCGCTGAACTGGAACGCCTGCTGGCAGACGCGGAAGAGGTGTTACAATTACTTGAGCTGCCTTACCGAGTGGTGCTGCTCTGCAGCGGGGATCTTGGTTTTTCCGCCAACAAGACTTACGACATCGAGGTATGGATACCAGCCCAGGAGACCTATCGAGAGATTTCCTCATGCAGTAATTTTGGGGATTTTCAGGCCAGACGGGGGGGAATCAGGTATCGGCCCAAGGGTCAGAACAAAAGCGCCCTGGTCCATACCTTAAACGGCAGCGGCCTGGCGGTCGGACGAACCCTGGCTGCTATTTTTGAAAACTATCAACAGTCCGATGGCAGCATCGCTATTCCCAAGGTGCTTGCACCCTATTTTGAAAACAGATTTGCGTAGGGGCACGGCATGACGTGCCCCTACCGCAAGACAAACCGGTTCTTGCCGCTCTGCTTGGCCTCATACATGTTCTGGTCAGCCCGCTCCAGCAGCTTCAGACCGCTTTCGTCCTCACGGTATTGGGTTACGCCAATACTCACAGTTTTTTGCACTGTTTCCTGAGGGTTCGGCTGAAAAACCACCCCGGCAAAACCGGCCCTGATTCGCTCCGCCACCACGGTCGCCTGTTCACCGCTGGTAGCCGGTAAAATGATGGTAAATTCCTCTCCGCCGTACCGACAGGGAATATCACTGACCCGAACCGCCTCGGCAATCACCTGACCCAACCGGGCCAAAACCAAGTCTCCATCAGCATGCCCGTATGTGTCATTATGGTGCTTGAAATTGTCTATATCCAGCAGCAACAGCGAAAGCGGCTGGTCATGCCGGATAGCCCGCTCCACCTCAAGCTTAAGGTGGGTATTGAAATAACGTTTATTAAAAAGCTTGGTCAGCTCATCAATCAGACTAAGCTCTTTATAGCGGCTTTCGCTTGCAGCCAAGGCCTTTTCGGCCTTGACCCGTTCGGTGATATCGGTGATATGCTCAACAATTCCGATAAGATCACCTGCCGGCCCCTTGAAGGGCGTGGAGATGATACTGTAATATGCCACAGTCCCATCAATCCCTTCCTTTTCTATCTCGCTTTCAATACGTTGTTCCCCGTTACTAATGCGCTGCAAAGTACATTCTTTAGTATTGCATAAGCAGGAAGGAAAAATCTCATAACATTTATGATCCTGTGACGCCTTTCTATCCACCCCGGCCATCTTGAGAAAAGAATCATTGCAACGCAGGATATTGTAATGCTTGTCCACCAGGATAATACCGCCAGCAACGGTTTTAAATATCTGGTTTATCTCGATGTAGGCCTGCTCCGCCTCCATGGCCATGGCATTAGCCCGGCCTATCGCCTCTTCCAGTTGCAGATTGTTGTCTGCCAGCTCTTCCCGGATTTTACTCAGGGCCAAATCAGCCTTTTTCCGTTGCAGGCAATCCTGTACATGCATGAAAGCAGCGTTCAGCCAGATATCCATAATCTGCTTCTCAACCGGCTTGGCTATGAAAAAATTAACCCCGGCAGCAATGGCCGTAGCAATATCCTCCGGGCTATCCTTGCCAGAAATCATCAGAATGGTGAGATATTTCCCCAGCTCGGAGACGCGGAATGTTTTGACAAGCTCCAATCCGTCCATATCCGGCAACAGCCAATCCATGAGAACAAGGTGCGGGACACTGGCGGCAAAAGCCTCCTTGGCCGAGGCGGCAGTGGTACAGGAAACAGTGCTGTATCCATGGCTTTCCACGATTTTTTGCCAAAGATCACAGACAATTTGATCATCTTCAACAATCAGAGCGGTGAGCTCTCCTTCTCTTGGCGCACATTCTTTCAAGATAAAACCTCCAGCTGATTATCCGTCAATACCCGATAATACTCTTTGTAACTCTCTAATCTTGGATTACGAACCGGTGATCTTTCGTTATTTCTGTTGGTTCATCATTTCTCGACCAAGGCCAGTTCAATCAACCGGTCAAGCAGGGCCGCAAAAGGCAGACCATGAACAGCCGCCGCCTGGGGCAGCAGGCTGGTCGGAGTCATCCCGGGGATAGTGTTGGTCTCCAGCACATAGATGCCATCAGCAGCGACAATCATGTCTGTCCGACTGTATCCTTTAAGCTGCAAGGCCCGATGCGCGGCAAGCGCGATTTCCTGTGCCCTGGCGGTTAACTCAGCAGACAACTCAGCCGGGCAAACTTCTTTGGAGGCTCCTTTTTTATACTTGGCATCATAGTCGAAGAATGCATATTCCTCGCCGGGGATAATCTCAACGATGGGCAGGGCGATAAGCTCATTGTTGCCAAGCACCCCGCCGGTAATCTCCCGACCTTGTACATACTGCTCAACCATGACCTCGCTGTCATAGGCAAAGGCCTTGACCAGCCCTTGGGCCAGTTCCTCTTCGCTCCGAGCCAGGCTCATCCCCAGGCTTGAGCCCTGGCGAATTGGTTTGATAACCACCGGCAAGGAAAGCCTCTCCAGCAGGCGGCGAGGATTTGTCTGATCTGTCAGCCGCGCCATCTCCCAAGCCGCCACAGTAAGTCCCACCTGGCGATAGATAATTTTGGCCAGATTCTTGTCCATGGCCAGGGCGCTGCCCAGCACTCCGGCACCCTGATATGGAATCTCCAGCAGATCGAGAAAGCCCTGCATGGTGCCATCCTCCCCCAGAGGCCCGTGCAACAGGATAAAGGCCATATCTATCTGTGCGGCATCCATGACCAGCTGGGCCAGATCGGTGGCCGGATCATAGCGGCGCACCTCATATTTTTCCCGGCTGAGTGCCTTTTCTACCTCTTGAGCTCCAGCCAGCGAGACCTCACGCTCACCGGATTTGCCCCCGGCAATAAGGGCCAGACGAATCTTACCGCCACTAGGCATAAGTTTCGTATGAGCAGACAAGCTGCTCAACTCAGCTTTGCACCCACAGGGTATAAGTTTCGTATGAGCAGACAAGCTGCTCAACTCAGCTTTATTTTCCATAGCTTTTTTCCGAATAGTTGCGTACTGATTGCAAGATGGTTATCAAATCATCATTATTATCAAAATATATCTTTATAATAGGTTCCCGATATATTTTGTAGATTTTTTTGAAATCAGCAGAAAAAATCCCTGCCTTGCGGAAACAGCTCGCGATGAATAAAAAAACTCTCCAGGAACTGCGAAAAATTGTCGGCCAGGATCAAGTGACCACGGTCCCGGAAGAGCTGGCCTGTTACTCCTATGACGGCACCGGTCAGGAATATCTTCCTGCCGCCGTAGTCTTTCCCGGCTCCACCGAGGAAATTTGCCGCATCATGCAACTGGCATCAGCTACCCCTTTTACCGTAGTGCCCCGAGGAGCAGGTACCGGCATGACCGGCGGCGCCTTGCCGGTGGCAGGCGGTCTGGTCATGGTCATGAGTCGCCTGAATCGCATCCTGGAAATCGACCGCGACAACCAGATCGCCATACTCCAACCAGGGGTCATCACCGGCGATCTGCGTAAAGCAGCGGGGCGGCACGGCCTCTATTACCCGCCGGACCCGGCCAGCCTTAAGTTCTGCACCATGGGCGGCAATGTCGCTGAATGCGCCGGCGGACCAAGCGCGGTTAAGTATGGGGTGACCCGCGACTATGTCCTGGGTCTGGAAGCGGTACTACCCGATGGCCGCCTCATCCATACCGGGGTCAGAACCGCCAAGGGGGTGGTAGGCTACGATCTTACCCGGTTGCTGGTGGGCTCGGAAGGAACCCTGGCCATCATCACCCAGATTACGGTAAGGCTCCTTCCTGCCCCGGAGGCTCGCAGTATTCTGCTGGTTCTCTGTCGCGGCATGGTCGAGGCCACCAGTCTGGTGGCGGGCATTCTCGCCCACCATACCCCGTGTACCCTGGAATACATGGACCGAACTGCCCTGGCCATTGTCCAAAATAAACTGCCGTTTCCCCTTCCAGAAGAGGTCGGTGCCCTTCTCCTGATTGAGCTTGACGGTCAGAAAGATTCCGTTGCCCTGGCCACCAGTCAACTGACGAAGTTTTTGCAGGCCCAACCGGGGATCATCCAGAGCCGCACCGCCGAAAGTGCAGACGAAGCAGAGCAACTCTGGGCAGCACGGCGCGCTATCTCCCCTGCCGCCTTCAGCCTCAAGCCCCATAAAATGAGCGAAGACGTGGTGGTTCCCCGCAGCCACCTACCGCAACTGGTCTCCTGCACCGAGGCCTTGCACCGGGAACTCGGGGTCGTCATCTTCACCTTCGGCCATGCCGGAGACGGCAATATCCATGTCAATATCATGCTCGACCGGAGTATCCCGCAAGAGGTGCGCCAGGCCAATACCGCCAAACAGCTTCTTTTTGAGGAAGTGCTGCGCCTGGGCGGCACCCTGTCCGGCGAGCATGGCATTGGCCTGACCAAAGCAGCGTATCTGGCCATGGAGCTTGACCAATCGACCATAACGCTCATGCAGGAGATAAAAAGGCTTTTTGACCCACTAAACATTTTAAATCCAGGAAAAATCTTCCCCCCCCCAATTGATTCAGAAAAACATTGACAATAAAAGCCATGATCGGCTATAAAAACTGATTATTTTAAAAAGTAATGTTGCAAACCCACATACTGGAGAAATCATGATCGAAATAGAGGTAAGAGGGGATATCGAACAGGCAATTCGGCTGCTCAAGAAAAAAATGCAGCTTGACGGGATGAAGAAAGAACTCAAACGTCGCGAATACTACGAAAAACCCAGCGACAAACGCCGTCGCAAGCAAGCCGAGTCCAAACGAAAAATCCGCAAACTCATGATGCGCGGCGAGCGAGACTAAGCCGTTGTAAAAAGTGTTGGACGTTTCGTGTGGTCAAAACGGCATAAGGAGCCGTACAATTAACGGCCAGCATTATACAGGTTATTTCTTAACGGCTCCTAACCTTGCCATTCTTCCTCGTTTGCCCCATCGGCTTAATCAGCCTAATCGGATAAATGAACAGCACACGAAAAAAACCCGCTAATAACTGCCCACGCTCCGACCGGGTTTGGCCCCAGTCGCCCTCTCCTTCTCCACCCGGCGGAGCGTCTCGTTTTTCCGAACCTTTTCTCGATCAGTTCCTCCAGTATCTCAGCCTTGAGCGCCGTCTGGCTAACAACACTATCTTGGCCTATCAGGCGGACCTTGCCTCCTTTCTTGATTTTATTCGTCCAAATCGTCTCAGCCAATTAAGCGAAATTGAGGTCAGCCATCTCCGCGCCTATCTGACCTATTGCCATACCAAAGGCATCTCGAACCGCAGCAATGCCCGCCGGATCTCCTCGTTACGCGCTTTTTTCAAGTTTCTCCTGGCAGAAAAACTCATCGACACCGATCCCTGCGCTGTGCTTGATCTTCCCAAACCTGGCCGACCGCTGCCCAGAGTGCTCACCATTCCCGAAGTGAACCGGCTCCTTGCCTCCCCGGTAAATGGCAATGTCCTGTCCCTGCGCAATCACGCCATGCTGCATCTGCTCTACGCCACCGGGATGCGGGTCTCAGAGTTGGTCAATCTCCCACTGGCCGGGGTCAATCTCATGGGCGGCTATGTCCGGGTGTTCGGCAAAGGCGCCAAGGAACGGCTCATCCCCTTTGGCGAGGCGGCCCGTGAATATCTCAAGCTCTACACGCGTGATGCCCGCCCCCTGATCCTTAAAAAAAGAGTCAGCGATCTGCTCTTTGTCACCGGACACAGCAAGGCCATGACCAGACTACGTTTCTGGCAGATCGTTCAGCAGACTGCGCGCCTGGCCGAAATTTCAAAAAAAATAAGCCCCCACATGCTTCGCCACTCCTTTGCCACCCACCTGCTGGAACATGGCGCGGATCTCCGCTCCGTGCAGATGATGCTGGGCCACTCCGACATCGCCACCACCCAGATTTACACCCATGTGGACAGCAACCGGCTCAAGAGTGCCCATCAGAAATTCCACCCCAGGGGCTGAAGAATATGGAAGTTATCACCACCCATGTAAACGCCGATTTTGACGGGCTGGCCTCCATGGTCGCCGCGCGCAAGCTCTATCCCGAGGCAGCGTTGGCCTTTTCCGGCTCTCAGGAAAAAAACCTGCGGGATTTTCTCGCCCAGTCAGTACAATACCACTACACCTTTCAGCGCCTTAAAAACATCCCCCAGGAACAGATCCGGCGGCTCATCGTGGTAGACACCCGCCAGGCCTCCCGCATTGGCGACTTCGCCCAATGCCTGAATAATCCTGACCTTGAGATCCACCTGTACGACCACCATCCCGATACCCCTGATGATCTGCACGGGGCGGTAGAGCATGTCCGGTCAGTGGGATCAACCACCACCATTTTTGTCCGGCTGCTCCAGGAAAAAAGCCTCACACTTACACCTGAGGAAGCCACCCTCATGGCCATGGCTATCTATGAGGACACCGGTTCCTTTACCTTTGACACCACCACTCCTGAAGACCTGGAGGCCGCCGCCTGGCTGCTTGCCCAGGGTGCCAATCTCAACGCCATCAGCCAGTTCATCGCCCAGGAACTCACCAGCCAGGAAGTCACCCTGCTCCATACCCTGATCAAATCAGCCACCACCTACACTATCCACGGACTGGATCTGGTGGTGGCCAAGATAGAACTACCTGAATATATGGATGAATTATCTCATCTCGTGCGACGATTCATGGTGATGGAAAATCTGGATACTCTCTTCGCCCTGGCCCAGATGAGGGGGCGCACCCATCTCATTGCCCGCAGCCGAATCCCGGAGGTGAACGTCGGGATCATTGCCCGTGATTTCGGAGGCGGGGGCCATGCCTCAGCCGCCTCGGCCACCATCAAGGATCTAACCCTGATCGAGGCGGAAGAAAAGCTGATCCAACTTTTACACAGACATGTCCGTCCCCAGCGCCTGGCCCAGGAACTCATGTCCTCACCAGTAATCTCCGGCCCGTCCACCCTTACAATCAACGAGGCGGACGAGCTACTCAACCGCTACAACATCACGGTGCTACTGATCGTCAATGTCCAGCACGAAGCAATCGGTCTGATCTCCCGTCTGGTGGTCGGCAAATCCATCCACCTCGGCCTTGGGGACTCGCCAGTTAGCGACTACATGACCACCGATTTCGCTACCCTGCCTCCTACCGCCACTCTGGCCGATATCCAGGAACTCATCATCGAACACCGCCAGCGCTTTATCCCGGTGGTGGAAGAAAGCGTGGTCAAAGGGGTCATTACCCGCACCGACCTTCTTCACCTGCTGGTCAACGATCCAGCCCACATTCCACGCCGCCTGCTGGCCGATACCGACCAACCTTCCACCGCCCGTAACCGAAACCTGGGCAGTTTAATGGTAGAAGTCTTGAGCCGCGAAATCATTCTTCTCCTGCAAACCATCGGCGAGGTGGCGCAGGAGACCGGCGTCCACGCCTATGCCGTGGGCGGCTTTGTCCGCGACCTGCTGCTGCACCTCAAAAACCTGGATCTCGATGTAGTTATCGAAGGCGACGGCCTGGCCTATGCTAAAAGGCTAAGTAAAAAACTGGGCGGCAAGGTACGCACCCATGAGAAATTCGGCACCGCCGTGATCAAACTGCCCGATGGCCTCAAGATAGATATTGCCACCGCCCGTCTGGAATACTACGAATATCCGGCCGCCATGCCCACCGTAGAACTAAGTTCGATCAAACTTGATCTCTATCGCCGCGATTTCACCATCAATGCCATGGCTATCCACCTCAATCCAGACACCTTCGGCACCCTGGTGGATTTCTTTAACTGCCAGAACGACCTGAAGGATCGACAAATTCGCATTCTGCACAATTTAAGCTTTGTGGAAGACCCGACCAGAATATTCCGGGCCATCCGCTTTGAGCAACGCATGGACTTCAAGATCGGCAAGCACACGGAAAAACTCATTAAAAATGCGGTAAAGATGGAGCTTTTTGATCGCTTCTTCGGCCAACGTTTTTTCAACGAACTCGCCTTCATCCTCTCAGAGGATAATCCCCTTCCGGCCATAAACCGCATGGCAGACCTCGGCCTGCTCAGATTTCTCCACCCCACTCTCCGCATCGACCCTAAGCTTAGCAAGGTTCTGGAAGAAACCAGGCAAGCTCTTACCTGGCATCGTCTCCTCTACCTTGAGCAGCCATGCCGGCAATGGCTAGTTTATCTGCTGGCTCTCATGACCAGCCTTTCCGCCCGGGAAGTAATGTCGTTTTGTGAACGCTTAGAGGTACCGCTCCGTCACCGGCAATTTCTTATTCGAGAAAAGGTCGCCGTTACCAGGATTGCCGGAATCATGAAACGGTCTCTGCCGGAAAACCCCAGCGGGCTGTATCATCTACTCAAGGAGCTTTCTCCAGAAGGGCTCCTGCATCTCATGGGGCTTACGAAGAAGAGTGCCAGCAAAAAAGCCATTTCCCTGTATGTTACAGACTGGAGTCAGCTAAAGCCGGAGACCGATGGCTTTGACCTGGCAAAAATGGGCTACCTTCCGGGGCCGCTCTATGGTATCATCCTGCATCGCCTGCTTGATGCACGACTGGATGGTCTGACACATGACCGGGCCACGGAACTCGCCTTCCTCAAGAAACACTATCCTCTTCCGGATCAATACGCCGCCCATGGACATCCCTAAGCTCATTCAGGAAATTGCCATCCTTGCCCCCCCGTTTCTGCTGGCCCTCACAGTCCACGAATTTGCCCATGCCTTCGTTGCCTTTACGCTTGGCGACCCGACCGCGCAACGCCTGGGCAGACTCAGCCTGAATCCGCTGAGGCATCTCGACCCCCTTGGAGTACTGGCCTTCCTGATCATGAAGATCGGCTGGGCCAAGCCGGTGCCAGTGGATGCCCGTTATTTTAAAAATCCCCGGCAGGGCATGATCTGGGTCTCGCTGGCCGGAGTCTCCGCCAATCTGGCGCTGGCGGTGGCCTGCGGCCTTGCAGCCCGACTGTTGCTGCCCATCGGCAACTTGCTGCCCATGACGATCTTCTGGCCGCTCATCCAGATGATCGCCGCCAGCGTCTGGATAAACGTGATGCTGGCCATCTTCAATCTGATCCCCATCCCACCCTTGGACGGCAGTCAGGTGCTCAGCAACCTTCTCCCCCCTGAGTTGGCCAGAATTTATAACAAGCTGGAGCCACTCGGCTTTTTCATTCTGCTGACCTTGTTTTATACCGGGGTCATCCCAAAGGTCATGCGGCCACTAATCTCCTTTGCCCAAGGTCTGATCCTGGGCTGAAGCAAAGACATCAAATGAGCCCTGACAATCCGAATATCAGCGAAGTCCTTGTCTATGAAATAAAAAAAGAAATAGCAGACCGCTATTTCGGCTTCAGAAAACTCATCGAGGATGACAAGCTTGATTTTGCCGAAAAAACAAAGCAATACTCCTTCATCCTGGAAAAACGAATCAGTTTTGACCTGATTCGTATCTACATTGCCCTCAAGGACGAAGAACTGATTCAACGTTTTTTGGCACTAACCGGCCTGCCGCCAGATCTTTTTTACGACCCCTACCTGACCCTGTCCAACACCATCCGGCAAAGGGTATTTTCCGGAACGCACATCCACGGACTATTCCATGCCGGCCGCTTTAAAAATCTGGTATTCGACTGCTACAAGCGCCTTGAAACGCATACGCTCGAATACCGGACAAGGTTTGACGAACTAAAAAAATATCAGAACGAAATCAACCAGGAAATTGAGACCTTCTACCGAAAAAACGATCTGGGCTCAATCATGGGTTTTCTTAAAACATTGGGTGACGCCAACAGGATCGGGCACATGGAAGGCGGCATGGAGGTGGGGATGGCCCAAAGTCTGGAGGCCAAGATGCGTATCGAGCCGCAACTGCCGCCGGAACACTACCTGCCTGTTATTCAACCCTTACCCAGCCTGGCAAGTATTCGTCCAGCACTCAAAGAGCTCATTCACACGGCATACAAGAAGCACGGCACGGAACTGCTTGGCCTTTTAGCTCGGGCAGACAGGAAAGCAATCCGATAAGTTGGCACAAAATCAGTGTTGTCCGGTTAAGAAATTGCAAAGCTGGTTTTACCTTCACCCCAACCCTCGCTCTCTGGGCAGGACGGATACGCTGGCATAGGCTTTGTATTCAGGAATAATCTTGCCAAGCTCGGCCTTGATCCCCTCGGCATCATGAGTTGAGGCCAGATATTTAAGAGTTCCCAGAGCTCCATGCAAGTCTTCCAGACAAACACCATTCCCACGCAACACCATGATCTTCTCATGACCGGTAACCACAATCCCCTCACCCTCGGTGATCAATTCCTCATACATCTTTTCGCCGGGCCGAAGTCCGATGTATTTAATCTCGATCTCCGTATCCGGTTCTTTGCCACAAAGCCTGATCAAATCACGAGCCATCTGGCCAATCCGCACCGGAGTTCCCATCTCCAGAATAAAAATCTCTCCGCCCTCGCCCATGGTCGCTGCCTGGAGAATAAGCTGGCTCGCCTCTTCGATAGCCATAAAGTAACGGGTCATATCCGGATGGGTAACGGTTACCGGACCGCCCATCTCAATCTGCCGCCTTAACAGAGGGATAACCGAACCCGAAGAACCAAGGACATTGCCAAAACGCACCGCCATAAACTTGGTTCCTGCCCCGGAATCCCGAATCTGCTTACAAAAACCCTGCATGATAATTTCAGTCATCCGCTTGGTAGCGCCCATGACATTGGTGGGTCGCACCGCCTTGTCGGTAGAAATCAGAATGAACCGCTCAACCCCATACCGCGCCGAAACCTCCATCACCCTCTTAGAAGCAAAGATATTATTGTACACCCCCTCCCAGGGATTACCCTCGACCATGGGCACATGCTTGTAGGCTGCGGCATGAAACACCACCGTTGGCCGATAGTGCGCAAACAACGCCTCCAACAAAGCCTTGTCCTGAACCTTGCCGAGCACGGCCACATAGTTGCTGAAGCCATATTCGTGACATAGCTCCATCTCGATCCGGTACAGATTCTCTTCGCTGGCATCCATCAGGATGAGAGAAGAGGGCTTAAAACGAATAATCTGGCGGCAGAGCTCCGAACCGATTGACCCCCCTGCCCCGGTAACCAGAACCATTTTCCCTGCCAGGATCTCGCCGATCTGTGCCAGTTCAAGGCGCACCGATGGCCGGCCCAAAAGATCTTTGTAAGAAACATCACGGATGGTTTTGATGGAAACCTTATCGCTGATCAGCTCCCCCAATCCAGGCAGGGTCTTGAAGGGAATTTCACAAGTCCGGCACAACTCGACAATCCTCTGCATCTGGTCACGGCTGGCCGAGGGAATGGCAATAAGTACCTCCTGGGCCTTGGTTTTAAAAACATACTCTGAAAGATCGGCAATAGGGCCAAGCACCGGAATACCGTGAATCTGCTGACCAATTTTGGCGGCACGATCATCAAGAAATCCCGCCACCATATAAGGCAGCACCTTGTTATCGTTTATTTCCCGCATCACCTTTTCCGCCGCGTCTCCGGCCCCGATAATGAGCAACCGCTTACGGTACTGTCGCACGCCTGACTCCTTCTGCAAAAAAGGCAACCCAAAGGCATGCTGATAAGAGAGTCTGAGACTAATGCGAAAACCAGCAATAAACAGAAAGGTCAGCAGAGCATCGAGCACGAAAACCGCCCGAGAAAATCCCTCAAAGCGGTTCACCAACAAAATGCCGCCCATAGTGATGCAACCTGCAATCGCACAAGCCTTGAGGATATTCAGCAGATCCGCCAAAGAGGTGTAACGCCACATCCCGCGATACAAGCCACAAAGATGAAACAGCGCCAACTTGGCGGGGATGAGAAAGCTAAGAACAGCGAAGAAGTTGGCCCACTGTTCCTGAGGCATCGCGCCCTCAAAACGGATGACGTAAGCCAACAGATGCGCCGCGATCAGCAGCAACAGATCAAAGCCAAGTACCACCCAAAAATTCAATTTACGAATCTGGTGTTTCATGCGATTTCCTGTGTTGTTTAAAACAAAACATATTTATCCTTGCCCCTCAATGCGACACTCCATCCCTCTCCAGTGTCTTACTAAGAGTACGCCAGAGAATCAACATATCAAACCCCAACGAGCGCTTATGCAGGTACTCAGCATCCAGCTTTACCTTCTCAGGAATCGGCAAATCATCCCGCCCGTTGATCTGGGCCCAGCCAGTCAACCCCGGCACCAGCACATGCACCCCATACCGGGTACGCAGCAGAATCAGATCTTCCTGATTAAAAAGCGCCGGGCGAGGGCCGACAAAGCTCATGTCGCCTTTAAGAATACTCCATAACTGGGGCAATTCGTCCAGACTTGATTTGCGCAGAAAAGAGCCAATCGGGATAAGGCAGGCAGTCGGATTAACTAGTAGATGAGTTGCCACTGCTGGCGTATTCACCAGCATAGTGCGAAACTTGGGCATCCTGAAAATTCGGTTATTACACCCTACCCTGTCGGACCAATACAAAATTGACCCTTCAGAAGTAAGCTTGACCAGCAACGCCACCAACACAAGCGGCAGACCCAGAACAACCGCCACACAGACGGCCAGCAACAAATCAAAAAGTCGTTTCATGCAAAAATCCTGGTTCATTCGTAAAAAAGTTGAAAATCAACAAGTGCCAGTAAGTGCCAGTAGCTGCATGAAAAAAATGCACCGGATTTAACCGACTTTGTTAAGGTTTTGTTTCCCGACAGAACCATGACAGAGAGG